>Ga0302280_1000644_pt1 | contig 31011 bp, 24 predicted proteins | sample III_Fen_E1_1_FD_198771 | JGI IMG/M metagenome (GOLD analysis project Ga0302280, IMG submission 198771) | Peat permafrost microbial communities from Stordalen Mire near Abisko, Sweden - III_Fen_E1_1 | ecosystem: Environmental > Terrestrial > Soil > Wetlands > Permafrost | place: Sweden: Abisko... | reverse complement strand
CAGCAGGTAATTTATATATAGCTGAATATGGTAACAGCCGTATACGTATGATTAATACAAATGAAATTATAAGCACGGTAGCCGGAGACGGAGCATTTGGCTTTAGCGGAGACGGAGGGCAGGCAACCAATGCAGAATGTAATAGCCCCGAAGGTGTGGCTTTTGATACACATGGTAATTTATATATAGCCGACTTTTATAATAACTGCATACGCATGGTAAATACCGCAGGCATTATAAGTACAGTTGCAGGAACCGGAACAGCGGGCTATAGCGGAGATGGGGGACAGGCAACAGGAGCTACATTATACCGACCTGCAGAAATAGCTTTTGATACTAATGGGAATATGTATATAGCAGATGAATATAATAACCGCATACGCAAAGTAAACACAGCAGGTATTATAAGCACCATAGTTGGAACAGGCATTGGGGGATATAATGGAGATGGAATACAGGCTACTACTGCTGAATTATATTATCCAAGTGGTTTATGCCTTGATGCTGCCGGAAATTTATACATAGCTGACTCTGAAAATAACCGTATACGGATGGTGACCATAGCGGGTATTATAAGTACCATAGTAGGAAACGGAATAGCTGGTTATAGCGGTGATGGGGGTAATGCAACCGCAGCAGAACTATATGACCCATGCCGAGTAACCCTTGATGCGACAGGTAATATTTATATTTGTGATGAAAAAAATAACCTCATACGCAAGGTAAATAATATTGGACAAGCAGGGATACCGCAATTTGGAATTCAGAATTCAGAATTCAAAATATATCCGAATCCTACTACAACTATTTTAAATGTTGTCCTTCGAGAGGCTCAGGATGATAATGCAACTGTAGTAATAACGGATATGATAGGAGGCATTATTTATCGTTCAACCTTTAGCGCGCAACATTACACCATACCTGTAGCTAAGTTTGCAAGTGGTGTGTATATTATAGAAGTAAACAACAGTAAAGGCACCGCTTGTAAGAAGTTTATAAAAGAGTAGTTTATTAAAAAGCTGTATAAATTCTTTGAGCCTGTTTAAATATTATTCAGTTTTTTATAATACTTTTTTATGCCGAAAAAAAGTATTCACGGCAAAAGATGCACTGCATCTTTGTCCTGTTTCTTTGGAGTTTATACTAAGCGAAGTCGAAATATCAAGGAAAAAGAAAAACTATAAAGAAGTGTTTAAATAAAATTTAAACAGGCTCCTCTTATAGGGGGAGATAGTTCGTTAAATTATTTCGCGGCTAAAGCCTCAACCACTTTTTCTTCCAATTCTTCTCCGCGCAAACCCTTCGCTACTACTTTTCCTTCTTTATCAAGCAGCAAAGTAAAGGGTATAGCTGTAATTCCGTAAAGCTTCGCAGCGGTACATTCCCAGCCTTTTAAATCACTCACGTGATTCCAAACTAAACCATCTGCTTCATAAGCTTTCATCCATTTAGTTTTATCGTCATCTAAAGAAACGCCCAGTATGTCAAAGCCTTTGTTGTGGTATTTCTTGTACATAGCCACCACATTGGGATTCTCTTTACGGCAAGGTCCGCACCATGACGCCCAAAAATCTACCAACACTACTTTGCCTTTAAAAGATGATAAAGCAATCATTTTTCCATCAGGTGTAGGTAAGCTAAAATCGGCGGGAGTTGCGCCAACCTTTAAACTATTTGCTTTCTGCGACTGCATTTCAAAAGCGTAAATATCTTTTTTAAGATTAGCCAGATACTTGCTGCGTGGATATTTAGCGCTAAGCGCCGCTTCTACTTCCTTGTATAAATCAAGGTATTTATCAGGGTTTAGTTGCTGAATGCCTGCCAGCACAGCCAATGATGATTTAGCCTTGGTAACCAAGCCGGCAAACTTGTTTTGATAGCTATCAATCATGCTGTTGTATATATCGCCAAATACTTTGTTAAGCGAATCCATTTTAAGCGAATCCATTTTGGTAGTGCCCACCAATGCCTGAAATGCCTGCTGCATAGAGTCGGTACGTTGTTGAACTTCTCTGCCAAGCGCGTTAAATTCTAAAAACAGCTTGGTATCTTCAGACCCTGTTGTTTGATAGGTATTTCCAATGTTTTTAAAATCACCCGTCAAGGTTATTTTTTGAGAAGAATCTAATACCAGCATGGCGAAGTTTTGTTCAGTGGCTTTTACGCGATAAAACCCGGCAGAAGGAGCGGCATGCGTAAAGGAAAAATTCCCTTTATCATCTATTACAGCCGAATCTAAAACAACTTTTGCACCCGGAGCCAGTTCTTCAAAATAAACCATATCTCCCTTGGCGGCATTAGTAAACGTACCCGATAATTGAAAGGAAGAGTTTCCTCTATCCGCGCCACCACAAGCGGCAAGCAAAGTCGATATAGCAAGAGCGGAGATTATTTTTTTAGAGATATTTAATTTCATAGGATATAATTTAAGCGCGCCAAAAGTACAAATTTATAGTTTGCTTGTTAGACCATAATGTTCGTCTCAAAGCACTTGTATGTAAAAGAACAATAAGCTTTTAACAAAACTGTAATAGAAAAATGTCTAAATTAGCGTCAAGTGAAAGAAATGTTCGGTTTTCAAATATCAATTATCAGTAAACGTATTAGTGTCATATCGCTGATTGTTTATTGCATACTGCTAACTGTTAACTGCACAGCACAAGACATACACTTATCCCAGTTTTGGGCTAACCCGTTGTATTTAAACCCCGCTCAAGCCGGTATGTTTGATGGTGATTACCGTGTAGCGGGCGCCTTTAGGAACCAATGGAGAACAGTGCCGGTTAATTATACTACGTTTTCTGTATGCGGAGACGCGAGGTTTACCAACGTATTTTCTCAGCAGGGTGGAGCAGGGGTTGGTATTATTTTTAATAATGATAACTCCGGTGATAGTCGTTATACCATCAACCAGTTTTATGTTCCCTTATCATACATACAAAAGTTTAAAGGAGATACTAATTTAAGTGTTTCCATAGGTATCTCACCGGGTGTAAGTAATTTATCGTTTAATACGAAAAGACTTACGTATGATGACCAGTTTAACGGAGATGCCTATGACCCAACACTTCCTTCGGGGGAGTATTACCCGACGCAATCTAAAACTTATTTTGATGTTGGTACAGGTTTGGCTGCACAGTATAAGTTAAAAGGGTTGGGTTATATCTCAGCAGGAACAAGCCTTTCGCACCTTACCCGGCCAAATGTTTCTTTCTTTAAAACAGAGGGAGTTGATTTATATATGAAGTCTAACTCGTATGTAAACTTTAAATACCCTATTAAAGAATTGTTGTATTTGCATTTGGATGCTATGTACGAACATCAGGGACCTTTTCATGAAACTATTTTAGCCGGAAGAATCGCTTATGTGCTGGATAAAAAAGATAACATATCTGTAAACGCCGGTCTTTCAGCGCGTTTGCAGGATGCATTTATTCTGTTGCTGGGTATGGATTATAAACGGCTTCGTTGCGGAGTGGCTTATGATATAAACACATCTAACTTTAAACGTGCCACCAACAAGCGCGGTGCTATAGAGGTTGCTTTACTTTACATTATTAATAAAGCTCCTGTGTTTACGCCTAAAAAGAGAAGCTGTCCGGTTTATATGTAGTATATGAATAAATCAAAAATTGTATCCTGTATCCTGTATCATGTATCAAGTCTGTGTACAAGGTGCAAAATACAATGCACAACCTTACTACTTGTTACCTGCTATCTGCTACCCACTACGTGCGCTTCACAAAGTTTAAAAAAGCTTTTAAAGCAAGGTACTGATGCAATGAATGAGAAAGATTACTTCTCTGCTTCGCAGTTGTATAACCAGGTTATTTTAAAAGACTCGTCAAATGTTGAATACCAATATTTATATGCAACGGCAAGCCGCCTGAATTTTGATAATGATATTGCCTATTATTGGTACTTAAAGGTTTTTAAAGTTGATAACGGCAATCGTTATCCGGAAACTATTTTTTGGTTGGGAGAGTTACTTAAAAGCAAAGCGCAATATAAACAGGCTAAAAAATATTTTGTAAAGTTTACTTCTAAAAATAAAAAGAGTAGAGATGAGAACTTAAAGAAGATGGCTGAGAAGTCTAAGCTGGAAGGCGAGTCTTGCGACTTAGCCCAGATACTTATTAAAAATCCTTTGCCTGTTAAGATTGAACATTTGGATACGAACATAAATTCAAAAGTATCGGAATACGCGCCCATAGAGGTTGACAGCCTTTTATATTTTTCCTCACTACGTAATAAAAAAGATAAAGACAAAAAAACAGATTTGTCTTTCAATAAAATATTCGTCTCTAAAAAAGAAAATCAAAAGTGGCAACGCGCTGCTGAAATGGATTCTATTATTAACAGGCGCGGGGTGCATACGGCAAACTCCTGCTTTAATAAAGATTATACCGAGATTGTTTTCTCGGAATGCAAACAAAAAGACGCTTCTACTTTTACCTGCAAACTATATGATTCTAAATATATAAACGGAAAATGGACGAACCCCGAGATGCTTAAAGCTCCTATAAACACAGAGGGTTCTACTACTACACAGCCTTGCCTTGGGGAATTAAATAAAGAAACGTATTTATTCTTTGCTTCAGATAGGAGTGGAGGACAAGGTGGTATGGATATTTGGTACAGCAAAAAAACTTCGGATGATACTTATGGAGAAGCCACCAATGCAGGCAAATTAATTAATAGCTATGAGGATGAGATAACACCTTACTTTGAGACAGTTACCCAGACTTTATATTTCAGTTCCAATCATCATAAAGGCATGGGTAGTTTTGATATTTTTAAAAGCGATTATAAATCCGATGCCTTTAAAGCTCCTGAGAATGCTGGTTACCCGGTTAATAGTCCGTTAAATGATATTTACTACAGCAATAACAGCAAGAAGGATAAGGCTTATCTCTCATCCAATCGTATAGGCTCTTATTTTGAAGAAAAGCAAAGTTGCTGCAATGATATTTACGCTTTTGCCATTACTCCTTTAATAGCTAATGTGCCTGATACACTTGTGAAACCTATTGATAGCGCAATGATTTCTATTAATCAAATGAAGGTATTGGTGCCGCTTACTTTATATTTTCATAACGACCAGCCCGATGCTAAAACACTTGCTATTACTACCAAAAAGAACTATAAAGCAACTTGCGAAACTTATTTGGCAATGAAACAACAATACCTGCAAGAATTTGCCAAAGACCTCAAAGCCCCTGATAAAGCAGCTGCCGAAAACAAAGTAGAAAACTTTTTTGAAGACAGTGTGCAGGCAGGTTTAAATGATTTGGAACGTTTTGCCCTTTTGATGGAAGATGTATTGAAACGAGGAGAAACTATAAAAATTACCATGAAAGGCTTTTGCTCTCCGCTTGCTTCTACTGATTATAATGTGAATTTAGCTAAACGAAGAATAAGCAGTCTGCAAAACTATTTTAATCAATATAAGGGCGCCATGTTTGTTCCTTATGTGCAAAGCGGCAAACTTATTTATTTTGAAGAAAACGTAGGAGAATTACCTGCCAGTAAGCAAAGCGATAACTACTACGATACCCGCAACAGTATCTACAACCCGGGCGCAGCCGCCGAAAGGAAGATACAAATTATAGCGATTTCTGAAATCAGGTAATGCGACATCTCCCAATAAAAAAGCCCCGTATTGCTACAGGGCTTTTTTGTTTTATTATAAGAGGCAATGATTTACATCATTCCACCCATTCCGCCATCCATTCCGCCCATTCCACCTGGCATAGCCGGCGCGGAAGTTTCTTTTTTGTCGGCAAGAACGCATTCGGTAGTTAATAACATACCTGCAACAGATGAAGCATTTTCTAAAGCGATACGGGTTACTTTAGTGGGGTCTATAACACCTGCTTTTAGTAAGTTTTCGTAAACTTCGGTACGAGCGTTAAAGCCATAATCGTCTTTACCTTCTTTTACTTTTTGTACTACAATACTTCCTTCAAGTCCGCAATTAGCAACAATCTGACGAAGAGGTTCTTCGATAGCGCGTTTAACGATTGCAATACCTGTGTTTTCGTCTTCGTTTAAACCTTTTAATTTGTCTAAACTAGAGATAGCACGCAGGTAAGCAGTTCCGCCTCCGGCAACAATACCTTCTTCAACCGCAGCGCGTGTAGCGGCTAAAGCATCGTCAACACGGTCTTTTTTCTCTTTCATTTCAACTTCGGTAGCAGCACCAATGTAAAGAACTGCAACACCGCCGGCTAATTTAGCTAAACGCTCTTGCAGTTTTTCTTTATCATAATCAGAAGTTGTAGTTTCTATTTGTGCTTTAATTTGGTTTACACGAGCTGTGATATCAGCTTTTTTACCTGCACCGCCTACAATGGTAGTGTTATCTTTATCGATGGTAATTTTTTCTGCTTTACCAAGGTTAGATAAATCAGCAGTTTCTAATTTAAAGCCAACTTCTTCGCTGATGAATGTACCACCTGTTAAGATTGCGATGTCTTCTAACATAGCTTTTCTACGGTCGCCAAAGCCGGGAGCTTTAACAGCAGCAATTTTTAAGTTAGAACGTAAACGGTTTACAACCAATGTTTGTAAAGCTTCTCCGTCTAAATCTTCCGCAATAATTAAAAGGGGTTTACCTGTTTGTACTGCCTTTTCTAATACAGGAAGTAATTCCTTCATAGAAGAGATTTTCTTTTCGAAAATTAATACATAAGGGTTTTCGAATACAGTCTGCATTTTCTCCGCATCGGTAACAAAATATGGAGAGATATAACCGCGGTCGAACTGCATACCTTCAACCACTTCAACAGTAGTTTCAGTACCTTTAGCTTCTTCTACGGTAATAACACCTTCTTTTTTTACTTTGCCCATTGCTTCTGCAATAAGCTTACCAATAACGTTGTCGTTATTAGCAGAGATAGTAGCAACCTGCTCAATCTTTTTATTCTCGTTACCGATAGATTGAGATTGTTTTTTCAAATTCTCAACCACGGCAATAACGGCTTTATCAATACCGCGTTTCAAATCCATAGGATTTGCACCTGCGGCTACGTTTTTTAAACCTGCTGTAACAATAGCTTGTGCTAATACAGTAGCGGTAGTAGTACCATCACCGGCGGCATCAGCTGTTTTGCTGGCAACTTCTTTAAGAAGCTGAGCCCCCATGTTTTCAACCGGATTTGATAATTCAATTTCTTTTGCAACTGTTACACCATCTTTGGTAATTTGTGGAGAACCAAATTTTTTGTCGATAATAACGTTACGTCCTTTAGGACCAAGTGTTACTTTAACCGCGTTAGCTAAAGCATCTACGCCGCGTTTTAGTGCATCGCGGGCTTCTAAATTAAAACTAATGTCTTTTGCCATTTTTGTTTCGTTTTTTTAATTGTTAATGATTGTTTTTGAATTAAATGATAGCGTAGATATCGCTTTCTTTCATGATAAGGTATTCTTTACCTTCAATCTGGATTTCTGTTCCGGCATATTTGCCATATAAAACAGTATCTCCCGGTTTAACGGTTGTAGGCTCATCTTTTTTACCTGCGCCAACTGCGATAACTTTACCGCGCATTGGTTTTTCTTTTGCAGTGTCAGGAATAATAATTCCGCCTTTTGTTTTTTCTTCGGCAGGAGCTGCTTCTACAAGCACTCTGTCTGCCAATGGTTTTACACTTACTTTCGACATGTGTTTTATTTTTTTTGGTTAATTAGTTTTTTAATAACGGGCAAAGCTAAGCTAATTCCATGCCAATACGATATAATATACGTTAATAGACAATTTTTCAGAAAAGACTGTCATTAGAAGGTAATTAGCAGAAATAGAATGTCAATTTGACTATTATATTCGCTTCCCTTTGGGAAAGGTTAGGGATGGGTATAAAAACAAAAGAGCGACCGAAGCCGCTCTTTTGAAATAGAAGGTATAAACCTAATCTTATTTTTGGATAACCATTTTCTTAGTAGCTTGTTCGTTACCTGCGATTACTGTATAGTAGTAAACACCTGAACTTACCTGACTGCCATCAAAAGTTACGTTGTTTGTACCAACATTACCATCAATGTTTTTAGTAAATACTAAACCACCAATAGTATTGTAAACTTTAATAGTAACAGGTTTGTTTTCTGTTAAAGTTACTGCAATAGTAGTAGTATTGTTGAATGGGTTAGGGTAGTTGCTTATAGAAGAAGCAAAGGCATTGTTGATAGTTTTAATACCTTCTACAACCGTACATGGAGTAGCGACAAGTGATTTATTAAAAACAGGAACACTATCAAAAGCAGCCTGAGTAAATGTACCGCAATTGGTATAGTAATAGTTTACACCTGTAGCAGGGGTAGTTCCATCACCGTTATATTGTTTGAACCCGGGCGATACAGTTGTAAAAGAACGACCAATAGTAAATGCCGCAGGAACAACCCAAGCGGTTTGGGTAGTATCATAATAAGAATAATCTGCAAGGAAAGGGAAGAAACAAGCTCCTGTTTGCTGAGTACCAACTGTCATATCAATAGTTCTGGTTAATTTACCAGTCGCTATATCATTACCTTTCATCCAAATATCAGGGTTTGTATTAGGGTTTATTGGGTTACCGGCATTATCAACAAAGCCGTTAAGGTTAGGATCGGTATCTCCCCAACCATAAAAAATTTTGCTTCCATCTGGTGTGCGGCTAACGGTTAAGTGAGCGCCGATGTATAAATTACCACTGGAAGAAGTCCATGCGGAGAAATTTGCTGTTGTATCTGAAGAAGCCGTTTCACCACACTCACTACTTTTTAGAGAATCAACCATCATAGTTGTCCAGCAAGTACCATCTGTCATAAAATCCCAAATAATTTGGTGATAATTTTTATTATCATAATTGTATAAATAACCTCCATAGTTTAATGAGTCAAATGAATAAGCGTATCCTGATAACCCATGGTATGCTTCCTGAACGGTAGAAACATAGTGTAATACGTTATTTTGATCAACGGTTACATCAACTCCCGCATAGCCACAGTTAAAGCTATAGATATTATTTGGAGAACTTATATCTTGAATATTTCCGCCAGGACCTAATTCTCCTTTTCCAAGATTTTTGCAAACCTCAGGGTGGTTAGCAATCCAATCGTATCCTTTCAACATAAGCGTCCATGTATTTCCCCCGTCAATTGTTTTGAAAAGGACTGGTGTTAAAGCTGAGTCAGCAAAGTTGCTAAAAGTAGTATCTAATCTTCCAATAAATACAGCATAACCTGTTTGCCCATCAGGTCCAAATGCCATACGTGGGTTTGTTGCAATCTCATAACCGCAAGAACCTTTGTAGAATTTTGCAGCACTAAATGCTGTAGAGTCAATAGACCAGTTAACAACACCTGTACCAGCCATAGTTCCTTTCATAATATAGCCTTTTCTAAATTGACTAAGTGGAGCTGTGGAAGAGGCAGGAACTGATAAATCAATCATACTACCGGTCGCCATCCATGTATTACCAACTTGTTGAGGATCGCAATTTGGAGAACCAATAAAAACAGTACTTCCGTTGCTTGCTCCAAATACATTAGAACCAACAGCTAAATACAAAGAATCATTTTGCGGTAGTACGGTATGAGTAACAGCGCTTTGACTCCATAAAGGTTTTGCAGTATAAATACTTCCTAACCAGGTTGAACCGGCATTATAAGGACCTACCATTACGTTATAAGCATTATGCCAATTGGTATTTCCCGAAGGGTTTAACCAAGCACCACCAGGGTAACGACCACCAACTTTATTTGAAGAAGGGTCTCTAAAAATAGCAATAGAGTCCTGAATGTTGGTAGAATATGTATGCGCGGTATTAGGGTTAGCGTTATAAACGATAGAAGCTTCATATCCACCGCTGGTTGGGAATGCGGCAGTCCAATCACAAGATCCGCGCATCATCCAAGAAACCGCGTTTAAGTCTTTATTATAAGACAAGCAATTTTGTTGAACACAATCAGCGCCTGCACCAACGCCATTAGGATTCCAAGAATCGCTAATATGCCAAACACAAGATGTTGATGAACTTTGAGGAAACTGTGTAGGACGCCAGTTAATGTTAGAATGAGAAGTACCTTCCGCTTCTACTTTCTTTGTTTTATAGGTAACTACCTTTACGGCACGTTTTTGGGATGCTGCGTTTTTATTGCTTTGCGAAAAACCCGCAAAACCTATCATCAAGGCAGACCCTATTAATAGTGTTTTTTTCATGATTTTTTTATTTTTTGGTTAAATTAAACATATAACTTATAATGCAAATGTATGAATACTTTATTAAAAAACAACTTACATGGCATTTAGATTAAATAATTGATTATCAATTAATTAAATTTCCATTAACTCTGCCCATACTGTAAATACAAGCGCTTTGAAGGTAAGCGTATCTTCCTTAAAACCGGAAGAACTTTTTAAACGGTAGGTTTTTTTCGATAAGCGGTCAGTTTTAACAAAAAAATCATCGGAAAAAAACGATTTTAATCTATCCGAATGAAGTGAATCAGTATTGTTTTGCAATAAATGAATTAACCATTTGTTGTGTGGCGTAACAAAACCCATCTTATCTCTTCGTTCATAAACAGAATCAGGTAAGCTGCTTCTCATACTTTCCCTCAAAATATACTTACTTATTCCGCTTTTTATTTTAAATGAAGCAGGCATATTCATTGCTTTTAGCATTAAAGGGGTATCGTCAGCAAAAGGAGTACGAGATTCTACCGAATGGTGCATACTGCATCTGTCTTCGCAGCGCAGATAAGTTTTTAATCTCCCGCCAAAAAAATCATAACACAAATGTTCGTTTAAAGTAGAAAAGCTATGCTTTAAACCATCAGGAGGATTATACCGCTTAACAAAATCAGCGTTTAACTGTTTTTTGTTTAAATTATAATGTGTCTGTCTTTTTACATTCTCTTTGGTATAAGACAACCAAAAGTTATTTCCGAAGTTTTTAATTTCAGAAGCGGCTTGTTTAAATTGTTTATTTCGAAGCAACTCATTTATGTATGTAGTATAGTAGTGGGGATAACCTGCAAATAATTCATCGCCACCCTGACCATCTAAAACAACTTTAATATTATTTTGTTTGGCTAATCGCATAACCCGGAACTGCGCATAGGTACTGGTACTCCAAATAGGAATATCAAGCGCGTAAATCAATTCTTTAAAATCTTTTTGTATTTCATCAGCAGTAGGTGTAACGGTATGCCAGTTGGCATGGGTAAAATCTATTACATCTTTCGCGTACTTACTTTCATCAATTGTTTCTTCTGGAAAAGTGGCTGTAAAAGCATTGAAATTCTTACTGTGATTCGCTATTATCCCTGAAATTATAGAGCTGTCAATCCCCCCGCTTAAACAACAACCTACCGATACATCAGCTCGTAAACGTTTAAGTATGGCTTGAGTTACAAGGGTATTTGTTTCTTCTTTATCAATATTAAAACTGTTTTCGTCATAATGAATAAAGTTATCTTCTGTTTTTATATCAAAGTATTTCTTTGTGCTTAATTGTTTCGTATGGAAATTTAATTCCATAAAATGAGAAGGAAATAATTCAAAGATGTTTTTTAAAAATCCTTCAGGCTCATATTCAAGGGCATCGTACAATAAATAGTGCTGTAAGGCTCGTTCGTTTAAGGATGTTTCAACAAAAGGAAGCGCGCGTAACGCTTTAATTTCTGACGCGAAACAAAAAATACCGTCTTTAAAATAGTAGTAAAAAGGTTTTACGCCACTTCTGTCTCTGGCACAAAATAGTTTTTTGTTTTCTATATCATATAGAGCAAAAGCAAACATGCCGTTCAACTTTTGCAAACACTCGGTACCCCATTGCAGGTAGGCATTTAGTAACACTTCGGTATCGCTTTGTGTTTTAAACGGATGCCCTAAACTTTCTAATTCATTACGTAATTCTATGTAATTATAAATTTCTCCGTTATACGTAATCCATACCTTCCTATTAGCCGTACACATAGGTTGATGACCGGTTTCGCTAAGGTCTATAATAGATAGTCTTCTGTGAACAAATACCCCTGTATAATTCTGTTCTGTTTGAGACAGGTGTTTTTCGGCTCCAAAGGGTATGTTATTGGTAATAGCTTGCCGTTGTGTATCTTCTCCATATACACAGGTAGTTTTATTATCTCTGAAAAATAAAAAACCTTCATCATCAGGACCTCTGTGCCTTAGTGTTTTACTAATAATAGCAGCTCCATTGATGATGTCAATGTTTTTATTCTCAAGGTTAATTATTCCGCCTATGCCGCACATATCTTTATTGTTTGCTTGCTAAAGGAAATAATTTATTCCACTTAAAAAGCAGATTATAAAAAGAAGTTCTACTTTGTTTTTTAAACATAAATATAAGAAATAAAGAAGACGCGATGTAAGAAGCGCAAGTAGTATAAGCGGCTCCTTTTGTTCCGTAAACAGGTATTAAAATAAAAGAGCAACTTAAGGTTATAGCTAACCCCACTAAAGAACTTATCGCGCTTATTCTCATGTTTCCGGTAGCCGAAAAGTAGTGCGCATAAATGCCGCTTAAACCAAAAACAGCAATACCCGGAGCAAGCAACAGGCAGTAGTTTTTAATATCGGTAAAATCCTTGCCGAAGAGAAACGTAAAAACCTGGGCGGGCAAGCAATTTAAAACCAATAAGGTTATAGCGGATAAACCAAAACTTATTTTAGCTAATTTAACGGTAAGATTAATTGCCAGTTGGGGATTGTCTCTGTTGGAAAGCGTAGCGTATTGAACCATGGCAATACCATTCATAATAACCCAAACAGCTTCGCTTATGGATGACGCGGTTGAAAAAACACCTACATTTTTTTTGCTTTGTAAATCATTAGCGCTATCTAAAACATAGTAACAAAAACGATAGTTTAAAAGTTGAAAGATGTTTCCTGCCTGAATGATTAAGCCATAACGAGCCATCAGCGCGAAAGATTCTTTCCATGAAAAAGAAGTACGTATAAAGCTGTTTTTTAAATAAAAACTACTTATGACTAAATTAACCAAATACCCAAGGCATAATGAACGGTAAAAAGAAAATACAGAATACCTGTTTAAAATAAAAAGCTGAAAAGCCAAGGAAGTAATAATGGTAATACTTTGAGAGATGCCGGACAGATTGTTTTGTTTTATTTTTTGAAATCCGTTTAAGAAAACATTGCTAATGCTGCTAAGGTTAGATAGCAAAGCAAGCATAATAAAATAAATTAATTCCTGTGGTTGAAAATGAAAATACGCGTGAAAGAGTAAAGGAAATAAGATGCCCGTAAGAATACCCACAAGCGTAGCCGGCAATAATAAACTGTATGGATTTTTTTTAGGAATTACATATACCAAGGCGCTTCCGCCAATAATATCGTTGAACAATAAAATAACGGTTACGTTCAAAAACAGAATACTTATTTGTCCGCGCCCATCTGCACCCAGGTAACGGGCGGTTACAAGCACTACCAGAAAGTTTATAATAGAAACAAGTCCTTTAGAAAATATGGTATGTATTATTTTACGCAGCATAAACAGAAAACAAAGTAAGCTTATAAAAACGTATTATGAGAGCGCTTTTAAATAAATTCGTTGAAATTGCATACCTACTTTTTCGTTACTGAAATGCTCTTCGGCATATTTTTGCATATAAGAAACATCAAAGGTTGAGTAATTGGCAAGCATCCATTCTATGGCATTTTCAAAACCCGTTTCATCTTTGGGGTTAACTACAACGCCCAACTTATTGGAAATATCTTTGGCAAGTCCTCCTGCATTTGTTGTTATAACCGGAATTCCGCTGGCAAGGGCTTCAATCAATACACAACCAAAGGTTTCGTAATTGCTAAAAAGTATAAAAAAATCAGATTGCCTCAGTAGTAACGCAAGCTCTTGTTTATGTTTTATTCCTAAAAAAAATACTTGTTTATTAAGCAACCCTAAATCTGCGGCAAGTTGTTCAAGTTTGTTTCTGTCCGGATTATCGCCTACCATAAGTAATTCAAAGTCGGTGTTTTTTGCAGACAGTTTTTTTAGTACCCTTAAAATTCCCGAAATATTTTTCTGGTCATCGTCTAAGGTAGATATATGAATAAGGCGTTTTACTTTATTCGCTGTTTTATTGGGTAACGGATAAAACGCTTTTATATCTACCACATTGGGCACAACCTCATATTTAGAACTAAAGCCGTGCCGCTCCATAGCTATTTGCAGGTCTTTAGAAACAGGCGTCAAATAACTGGCGTGGTTGGCAATGGTTTTTGTAATAAGCTTTCTTAAGAAGCCTTTATACCTGCCATCGGTTGGCAAATACCCTGTCCATTGTTCGGTACTGATATAGGGTATGTGTGTAACTAATTTTAAATACAAGGCAATTACGCCTGCGGGATATAATATATTGAGATGAACCAAATTAATCTGGTTGAATTTTTGACGTATAATTTTTAAGCCTTTAAAGTGCGCTCTAATATATCGTATGGCTTTTTGAAAGTGGGAAACAACCGGAACGCGATGGGTTACTTTTTTGTAATATACATTTACGGTAAATACATTGTTTATGGTGTTTTCAACGGTTTCAATTTTTTGTTTGCAGCTGCGGTCTGAACATACAAAAAGAGCCGAAACATTGGCGTATAGGGCAACAGCTTCGGCATGTCTTTGAATAAAATTACCGTTTGTTGGCACAACTCTATTAGGATACCAACCGGAAAGAAACAGAATGTTTAATTTTTTATCGGGCATAGTATATGGCGCAAGGCAAAGCCCAAAGGTACAAATAAAAAAGCCCTGCGTGGGCGCGGGGCTTTTTCAAATCTAATTGTCGACATTGCGCTAAGCGGCAAAATGCTTTAGTGTTACATAATTTACTCGCTTGATTATAGCATAAATGTTAACTATTCCCTGCCAACTGGTTCAAAGCTTCCCATTCTTTCAAAAGACCCTCTAATTTGGCTTTGCTTTGGTTATAGTTCTCAAAAAACACTTTGTCGTTTATCAGTTTTTGGTAGGTTTCGGGATTAGAAAGCTGTTCATCTAATTTTTTAAGGTCGGTTTCCAGTGTTTCAATGTCTTTCTCGCATTTGGTAACCTGATTTTTTATTTGCTTTAGCTCCTTTTCTTTCTCAGAATTATTAGGTTTATCTGTGCTAATCTGTGCAATCTGTGGCTTAACTTCTTTTGGTTGCACCTGAACCGATTTTAGCTCCATCAACTTTTCCAGTTTACGCTTTTGCATAAACTCGTTAATATCACACAGATGTTCTTTTACCACACCATCTCTAAACTCAAACAAACGATTGGTAAGGCCATCTAAAAAATCACGGTCGTGAGACACCAGAATAACTGTGCCTTCATAATCTAACAGGGCTTTCTTTAAAATCTCTTTACTTCTAATATCCAAGTGGTTGGTAGGCTCATCCAGCAGCAATAAATTGTAAGGTTCTAACAGCAGCTTGCAAAGCGCCAGTCTGCCGCGTTCTCCGCCACTAAGCACACGAACTTTTTTATCAATATCATCTCCGCCAAACAAAAACGAACCCAATATATTACGCACCTGCTTGCGCACATCGCCCACAGCAAGTTCATCAATGGTTTCAAATACGGTTTTGTTTTGATCTAATTTTTCTTCCTGGTCTTGCTCAAATACACCCGCCAGTACATTATGTCCTATTTGCACGGTGCCATCATAATTGGTTTTCTTGCCAATCATCTTCATCATGGTAGATTTACCCTCGCCGTTACGCCCAACCAAAGCAATCTTTTCTCCTTTGGTAATAATGAAATTAGCATCCTTAAAAATAAGTTTCTCTCCGTAAGTTTTAGAGGCATTTTCAACCGTTAAGGCAATCTTCCCCGAAAGAGAAGGCTTCGGGAAACGCATACGCATCACGCTATCATCGCCTTCTTCAACCTCTATGCGCTCCATGCGGTCGAGCTTCTTGATAAGCGATTGCGCGAAGGATGCCTTGTTAGCTTTAGCACGGTATTTATCAATTAACTCCTGGGTATGGTCTATAATTTTTTGTTGGTTCTTAACCGCGCTCTCCTGCTGCTCTTGTCGTTCCTGACGAAGCACCAAGTATCTGCTATAATTAGCTTTATAATCGTAGGTCTTTTTATTTACAATCTCAATGGTACGGTTGGTAACATTATCCAAAAACTGTTTATCGTGAGAGATAAGCACCAACGAGCCGTAATAGGTTTCCATAAACTCTTCCAGCCATTGTATCGCCTCAATATCCAGGTGGTTGGTTGGCTCATCAAGCAACAATACATCAGGCTTTTGCAACAAAAGTTTAGCCAGTTCAATACGCATGCGCCAGCCTCCGCTAAACTCATTGGTAAGGCGGTGGAAATCTTTACGCTCAAAACCCAAACCCTTTAAAATCTTCTCTATCTCCTCATCACGGTTGGCAGCGCCAATAATATCAAGCCTTGCGGAAATATCGGTTATATCCGTAATAAGCTTAGAATAACTATCGGTTTCATAATCCGTACGTACTTCCAGTTCTTTGTTTATCTCATCCAAACGGGTTTGCAGGTTGGTAATTTCTTCATAAGCCGAGGCGGTTTCTTCAAACACCGTGCGCCCGTGCTGGTGTATCATATCCTGCGGAAGGTAGCCCAGCTTAAAATCTTTAGGCTTAGAAATCTCTCCTTTGGTAGGCGATTGATGCCCAGCGATGAGTTTAAGCATGGTAGATTTTCCCGCACCATTCTTGCCTGCAAGCCCCACACGGTCTTTCCCGCTAATTAAAAAGCTAACGTTTTCGAACAAAACGCTGCCACCAAACGCAACTGTAACTGAATTTACTGAAATCATATCTCGTCTTCTATTTTCTTTTTAGTGGTGATATGGTGTTCGCCATTTTATGGCTCGGGTCATACGCGCGCGAAATTACTAATTATTCTTTTAGGGCGTTCCGGCGTATGTACATTGAGCTTAGCCTGTGGTAAGCTTGCCGAACCATCGAAATGCGCGAGAGTTTATACTGAGCTTGCCGAAGCAGACTTTCCACTGCAATTCCGGAATGGGATACAGCAAGCTGCCGTGCAAGGCGTAAAGCCCGACGGCGTAACCGCCGGAACGCTCAAATACTACCCTTTTAAATTATTAATTTGGGATTTATGATTTTTATTGTACATTTGCATCCCTTTTTAATGAATACATTATGGCAAAGAAACAAAACAGAATACAGGTAATATTGGAGTGCACTGAGCATGCCGCTACAGGTAAGCCGGGTACATCTCGTTACATTACTACAAAGAACAAAAAAAATACTTCAGAAAGAATTGAATTAAAGAAATACAATTCTATCTTAGGTAAATACACGATGCATAAAGAAATTAAATAATATAAATTATGGCAAAGAAGGTAGTAGCAACACTAAAAAGCGGAAAAGGAAAAGACTTTACGCGCGTTATTAAAATGGTAAAATCGCCTAAAACAGGTGCTTACGCGTTTAGAGAAGAGATTGTACATAACGACCACGTACAAGATTTTTTAAAGAACAAGTAAACAGCCGAACGAAGTGAATACATGAGTGCGAAAATAGAAACAGTAACAAACGAATAATCTAACGTATTGTTAATTCAAACTTCTTTTCATTGTATGGAAAGAAGTTTTTTATTTTATATAACATTAAACAAAGCGAGGGAAGATGGGCATTTTCAGTTTCTTATCTAAGGACAAAAAAGAGGCGCTTGATAAAGGTTTAAATAAAACCAAAGAGAATTTTTTTAGTAAGATAGCTAAAGCTATTGCAGGAAAATCTACGGTTGATGCGGATGTTTTAGATAATCTGGAAGAAGTATTGCTTACTTCTGATGTGGGCGTTAATACTACCTTAAAAATAATTAAACGTCTTGAAGAACGCATAGCTAAAGATAAATACGTTGGCACACAACAACTGAATTCCATATTAAAAGAAGAAATAGCTTCTTTGCTTACCGAAAACAATACACAAGATGTTACTGATTTTTCTGCTCCTTCCGATAAAAAACCTTATGTGATAATGGTTGTAGGGGTGAACGGTGTTGGCAAAACAACCACAATCGGCAAACTATCCTACCAGTTTAAGCAAAGAGGAAAGAATGTATTGTTAGGTGCTGCCGATACTTTTAGAGCTGCTGCCGTTGACCAGCTTATTATTTGGAGTGAGCGTGTTGGAGTTCCCATTGTTTCACAAGGCATGAATGCCGATCCTGCCTCTGTTGCTTTTGATGCTGTAAGTAGCGCGGTTGCTAAAAACTCAGATATAGTGATTATTGATACCGCAGGGCGTTTGCACAACAAAGTAAACCTAATGAACGAGCTGGGTAAGATTAAAAAAGTAATGAGCAAGGTTATACCTGATGCTCCTCATGAAGTATTATTGGTGCTCGATGCCAGCACCGGGCAAAATGCTATTGAACAATGTAAACAGTTTACCGCCGCTACCGAAGTAACCGCTTTAGCACTTACCAAATTAGATGGAACGGCCAAAGGTGGCGTGGTTATTGGTATATCAGACCAGTTTAAAATACCGGTTAAATATATTGGTGTAGGAGAAAAAATGGAAGACCTGCAACCATTTAACCGTACCGAGTTTGTAGATTCTTTATTTTCGGAGGGGTAAGTATTCTAAAATTTTCTTATCTCAGGATTTCCTTTTCCACTTTCATAAAAAGGAGATGCACCATTATCCTCAAAAGAATGGTCTCGTTTATAGTCTCGTTAGGGTAACAAGTTTTTGCCTAAAAAGGCTCGGGTCAAAGTTTTTTCTCCATTAAATGGTGTTGTATTTCGCCCCACAAAAGATATGATTTTTCCTTAATAACGTAGCCGCAACTTTCATAAAACTTAATCGCGTTTTCTCTTGCATGAAGAATAATGTCAGTCCGTTTGTTTTCTTTTGCAATTTCTTCCAAATAAGTAAGCACCAATTTACCTAAGCCTTTGCCTTGATAATCCTGATGTACAGCCATGTAGCGTATTTGCGCGGTAGTATCATCTATAAAGTGCAAACGAGAGCAAGAAATAGCTATATTATTATCCTTAATAAAAGCATGGATGCTGGTATTATCTGTTTCATCCATTTCAGAGCCAAAAGGTTGCCCCCATGGTTTTCTTAAAACAAGATAACGTAAGTGATAATAAGTTTCAAAATCTTGTTTGGTAGCAGGTTGCTCAACAACAAAATTAGAATTTTGCACGAGTGCGGTGTTGTTTGGCAAATTTATAACCTACGGTAATTGTAAGAAACATATAAGAATCCTTGAATTTTGGATTGCCTCTTTCTTGCCCCGCATTTGTGGCTCCTGGTATGCGCCCTAAGTTAGGGTCGGCTAAGGCGGCAGCTATGGGACCGTATGCTTGGGTTAGTTTTGTTTTATCATAATAATTATGACTAACTCCATCAATATAATCTGTAAAGGTTTTGCGGTACCCAAATTCAGCTCCTATACTCCATTTTTTATTAATTACCTCTTTAAAACCTATGCCAATGGGCAATGCTATGTTAAAATTAGAAAACTGTTTTGGTCCGCCGGGTAATCCTTGTCCTTCAACATGATATTTTCGTACATTATACCAAACTCCATTTAATTTTTCAGCCGGACTGTAATAAAACGTGCCAACTCCGGCAAAGATATATCCCGATAATTTCTTCTTCTTTTTTCTCGATTTTAGTCCTCCAATCGTATAAAGGTTTTTTGAAACTTCAGAAAAAAAGTAATATTCGGCTTGAGCTGATAATTCAACAATAGGGGAGCGAAAATTTAGATTTCTGTTTTGTCTTATCGCATCTTTTGAAAGCGCGTCACTTCCTGATACCATAGCAAAACTCAGCATTCCTTTAACTGAAAACCTTTGGTTTAATTTATAACGCACACCCCCATCTAAACAAAACCTGGAAGATAGAATATTGTAGTCCTTTATAAAGTGGCTGCCATTTCCGTATGAACCGCCTAAGTCCCCTAAAAAACCGGATGGACCAATCCCTCCAATAAATTCATACTTATATTTGATTCTTGATTGAGAAAAAGCAAGTCCGCTTACCAGTAATAAATAACTAAAAATAATAAATTGCCTTTTCATTATGGGCGCTAAATTAGCTAAATAAATAAGTTGTTAGAATCTGTAGGTAGTAATTTTAAACATGGTAATGTTAGCTTAGAGAGAGTATTAGGTATTGTTTTTTATATTCTCTATAAAGGAAGGCAGTTTCTTAAGATAGGCAAGTTCTTTAAATTTTTCACGGGCTTCGGCAGCAGGACTACCAAAGTATACTTTACCGCTTTCTAAATCTTTTCCAACGCCTGATTGGGCATATATTTCTACATTATCGGGAATGCTTACATCGTTGGCAACACCTGCTTGTCCCCAAAGAATAACGTTATCTCCTATAGATACAACCCCGGCTACGCCAACCTGCGCCGCAATGGTGCAATTTTTACCAATAGTGGTATCGTGCCCTATATGTACTAAATTATCTATTTTGGTGCCCTTGCCTATAATGGTAGATGCCGAAGCGCCTCTATCCATTGTGCAAGAAGCTCCAATTTCTACATCATCTTCAATAATAACATTTCCGCATGATTCAAGCTTTTCTAATTTATCCAATCTGCGTTTAAAATAAAAAGCGTCGCTGCCCAATACGCTATTGGCATGTATTACAACATTGTTGCCTATTTGTGTGTAATCATAAATGGTAACATTAGGGTAAATAATGCAATTATCGCCAACAACAACATGATTGCCTACAAATACACCGGGCATAATTACCGTATGCTTACCTATTTTAGCAGTGGGACTAATACTCGCGTTACTAAATTCCAATGGTCTGAAATGCCTTACAAGTTTATTGTAGGCTGTAAAAGGCTCCGGATGAAGTAAGACAACTTTCCCTTCGGGGCAAGCTACTTGTTGGTTAATAATAATAGCCGTTGCCGCGCTCGATAAGGCATTTTTGAAGTACTTGGGGTGGTCAACAAATACCAAATCACCTTCTTTTACACGATGAATTTCATTTAATCCTGAAATAAGTTTGGTATCATCACCTATAAGCTCCGCGTTAATTAAACGGGCTAACTCCTTTGCAGACGTTTTTTCTATCTCCATACTACCACTATGAATGGTAAATATACATCTATTTTTAAATATGGATATTAACTAAGCAACATTATATTTGTGGCATGAGGAAAATAAAACAAATCTTGCTTATCTCTTGTTTCTTATTTCTTGGGTCTGATTTTTGTTTGGCTCAAGACAAAACAAGCTGGAATACACCCATGGAAGCTCTTGAAGGCTTAAGACCAGGAAACAAAGCACCTGAATTGGTTTATAAAAACCCGAACGATTCGCTTATTGCATTATCATCTTTGCATGGCAAAATAGTTTTGATAGATTTTTGGGCAAGCTGGTGCGGTCCTTGCAGAAGAGAGAGTCCTTATGTTGTGGAAGCATACAACGAATATAAAAACAAAACCTTTAAAGGAGGAGAAAAGGGCTTTACAGTGTATAGTGTTTCTTTGGATATGAGTAAAGGCGCATGGGTTAATGCCATTGCCAATGATAAATTAGCTTGGCCTTATCATGTATCTGATTTAAAATATTGGAGCTCAGAAGCGGGAGCAAAATATAACGTAAACTCTATACCTGCCAATTGGTTATTAGATGGCAAGGGTGTCATCATTGCTGTTGGTATGCATGGCGAGGCTTTGTCTAAAAAAATAGAGAGTATGTTAAGCGAAGCGGGTAATAAAGGTAAATAATGTATGCGTGTAGCTATTATAGATTTAGGTACCAATACATTTAGTTTACTTATTGTTGATATTAATGATGCTGACTACAAAATAGTACACCACGCTAAAGAGCCCGTAAAGCTTGGAGAAGGTGGTATTACCATAGGAAAGATTGCTCCTGCCGCTTTTCAACGAGGCGTAAATGCCATGCGGCATTTGTATGCGGTTATTTTAAAGGAAAAAGTAGATACTATTAAAGCCATCGCTACATCGGCGGTTAGAGAGGCTTCTAATAAGAATGAGTTTTTAGCGGAAATTAAAAAACTAACGGGCATTGATATTAATGTCATTAGCGGTGATGAAGAAGCGGAATTGATTTATTTTGGAAACCGCATGGCAGTTGATATGGCAGATGAAACCTGTTTGATAATGGATATTGGTGGCGGAAGCAACGAGTTTATTATCGCTAATGGCAGCACCATCTTTTGGAAACAAAGTTTTAAACTGGGTGTGGCGCGTTTATTAGAAATGTTTAACCCCGAAAACCCCATTGGTGATTTTACTTTGCAGAGTATTATTAATTACCTGCAAACAGAATTGAAACCATTGTTAATTGAAATAAAAAAACACCCGGTTAAACGCCTTATAGGCTCTGCCGGTGTGTTTGAAAGTGTATTGCACATGATTGGCAAAGAAAATATTGTTAACGGAAAAACCTGCTATGATATTTCCATAAAAGATTACCTAAGCATTAGTCATAAAACCGTACACTCTACTGCCGAGGAAAGAATGAACATGAAAGGCTTAATATCTATGCGCAGGGATATGATTGTACTTTCGTTTATACTGATTGATTTTATTTTGGATAATACAAAGCTCGAAAGCATTAGTTTATCAACATATTCGCTAAAAGAGGGGGCAATTACTTTGTTTATGAAGTAATGATTATTGGGAACTTATTTTTTAGGAGCGTCGTAATTAATCAGCCAGGTGATGCCAAACTTATCATCAAGCATACCAAAATAGGCGCCCCAAAACATATCGGCGATAGGCATGGTAATTTTACCGCCGGCCGAAAGTGAAGTAAATATTTTATCGGCTTCGGCTTTGCTATCTGTATTTACCGATATAGAAAGGTGTTTCCCCATGGTTACTTCGCCCATCATAGGGTTTGCATCGCTGCCCATTAGTATGGTTTCTTTGCTGATGGGTAAAGAAACGTGCATAATTCTTTCTTTTAAATTATCAGCCAGTTCAGGTACACCGGGCATTGACGGCATATCTTTAAACCTTGCCATACGGTTGAACTCTCCGCCAAACACAGATTTATACAAGTTAAATGCCTCTTCGCAATTTCCATTGAAGGTAAAATAGGGGTTTACGGTTGCCATGGTTTATTTTTTTATGGTTTAGCCACAAACTTAATAAAAAAAAGCACTCCGTTTCCGAAAGGCTTTTAGTATGTTTTTGTTATTGCTGTAGCGTATTATTAGTTTATAAGGAGGAAACAGAAAAAGGTGTAATTTTTAGGGTATTATTTTGCCTAAACTTTTTTAACGGTCGATTTTAACAAATAATCGGTCAACTTCGCCTCGTTGGAAGTTCTCTACAAAATGTTTAAAACTCAATATCTTATAAAAGAGGGTTTTAGAGCTATTGGAGTTATAACTACAATACTTTCAATATGCCCTCACAAATACATCACAAATTTGCGGGGGGGGTTATAGCATAAAAAAACTGTAAAAAGAACAAAGGGGTAAGCAAATATAACTAAAAACCAAAGGTAAAAATGAGGTACACAATAAACTTTGACTGCAAAACACACCATATAAGAAAAGATGGAACTATACCCATGTTATTAAGGGTTTCTATAAATGGAGAGCAAACCTACCTTAACTTAGGTAAGAAAATAAAAATCAGCCACTACGATACAGAAAACAAATGTGTAAAGGCAGGTATAAATGGTTTTGCGGGTTTAACTTCTTTTATAGACCGCCAAAGGATAAAAGTAGATAACATTATTACTGAACACGAAAAAAAGGAGGGTATGTTAAATATACACCGACTGAAAGAACTCTACGAGCAGGACGCAGGTAATGTAAAATCAATCAGCTTTATCGGGTTTGTAGAAGAAACGATTAAACGAGAAAGGGAGCTTGGCGAAATAGACAATAAAACCCTTAACTGTTATGCGTGCCATTTAAAAAAACTAAAAAAGTACAAACCCAAACTGTCTATACATGATATTACCAAGAGCTTTTTAGAAGAATATAAATCGTACATAATTACAGTATTAAAGCATACCGATAATACTGCTTACATCACCATGACTTTTATTAGAAAGTACACTAAGAAGCTGTTTAGAGATGGTAAGATAAGTAAATACCCCTTTTTGGATTTTTCAGTAGGCAACCCCTTTGAAGTAAACCCCTCCTATTTAGAACCCGAAGAACTGAACAAACTGCACGAACTATATGAAAGTAAAGAATTGGAGCATATCAAAGTAAGACGATATAACGAGCAGATAGCAACGCATGGTGTAGGTATGAAGTACCAAAATGTTTTGCGGTATTATTTGGCAAGCTGTTATTGCGGGTTAAGGCATTCCGATATAAGCACCCTAAGAACAGATGATATACAGGGCAATTTTATAGTTAAGGAAATGCAAAAGGGGAGGCTTAGAAGAAAGAAAACTATAAGAATACCAATAAGAAAAAAACTACTTTCTCTTTTAAACACCGAAAACCCCAACCAACTTGTATTTGATGTGCCAGTTTATGACAACAAAAGAACTAATGAATATTTAAAAGCCATTGCAGAGGCGGCAGGGATAAATAAGCCGCTAAGTTTTCATAGTGCAAGGCATACTTTTGCGATTAACTCGCTTATATTAGGCATTAAAATAGAAGTGGTGAGCGATATACTGGGGCATTCCAAATTAACCACTACCCAGCGCTATGCAAGGGTAGTAGATACATTAAGAGAGCAGGAAATGAATAAATGGGACAAGCTCGCCATAGAAGAAACCAACGAAAAAGAAAGCCATATTACCTGCCCCACCTGTGAAAATACTGTCCTTAAATTTGAAAGAAATGTAATAGGCTTAAACAAACTACCACTTGTTTGCCCTTTTTGCTCGGCTTCGTTTCTTTATAATATAAAAGAGAACATATCAGAATTTAAAGAGCCAAAGGCGGCATAAAATCATTTCTCACCAAATGCTGTTTTTAAATATAAATTAGGATGTCTTTCTCTATCAACAAGCTTATCATAATTTATACCTTTTAACAGACCATATTTCTCAATCAATACTTTAAACTTATAATCTTCCATCCATATACAATTATAAAACAATAATAAAACCTCATATTCCGATAATTGCGCTCTAACAAGTTTAGCATAATACATTTTATCAAAATCATTAATTTTTATCTCGTTTATGCTTTTTATAATTCTGTATAAATTTCTATAATAATGCCCTAACAGATAACCATATTCATCATATAATTTTCCAAAAGCATCCCTAACCTGTATTTCTATTTCAGGTAAATCAGTTTTCAATGCTAATCCAAAATTTGTAGGGAATGTATTATAAATATCTCTGAAATTCCCTTGTGTGTTTTTTTCTATTCGTTCGATAATTTTATAATGAAACTCAATTTGTGTTAGGATATTATTTTCAGCCGATTGTTTGCGGCTTAAATTTTCATTATTCTTATTAAATCTATTAACGTCCTTAAATTGTAATCCTGCATATATCGCAAGTGGAATAGTAAAAATTGCAAGAACAATCGTACCAATAGCAGTAAAAGCCTCCCAATTAATAGCAATTTCCTCTACAAGTTTATGGTGGCAAAGTAAAGTCATAATATTATTCCATCAACATTTCCAAGCCCATGTGAATTATTAAATTTTTTAAGTTGTAGCTCATCAAAATTTCTTTGTAAAGTGTCTAAAGTATTTTGTCTTGCTTTTATTAATTCTGAAAGCTCAGCTTTTTCAATTTCAGATAAATTGTAGGTTTTACCTTGTAATGCTTCAAGGTCTTTTATTTTTTCATAAAATTTAAACCATTTATTATACGCTTCAAAATAATTCTTTAATAATCTAACAATCGGATTGTTTATAGTTTTTATTTTATCATATAGAGTTTGGTTGTCATCGAACTCCCAATTTTTAATTTCAAAAAACCGTCCTAAATTCATTAGCGCAATTCTAAAGGCACTTTGTCTATCACTTTCAGAAATGGTAACTTTTGATGTAAATGTATGTTGGGTTTCATCATCGTAATCGAATATCTCATAATCTATAAAAGAGACACCTTTAAAGTTTTGCCTAATTAGAGATTCTAATTTCACATTAAGTGTGCAATTATCGGGAAGTAAAAATGACTTATTCAAAACAACTTGTGTAACATCCCTTTGATAAGGGCTTACAGAGCATATTATTGTACCAACACTGGTACTTTTGTCGTTTTGGTTAAATATTTTATATTGAATATGAAAGTCTGAACAATTTTCATTAGGTATTTCAATTTTCTTAAAAGAAATGGTTTTACAGGAAATATTTTTTATTTCTAATTCTTCAAGACCAGTTAATTTTAGTTTAATCATTGTATATATTCCAGTTTACAAAATTAAACTATTCTACAATTACTTTTTTAGTTACGGTATTATTATCGTCTGTTAAAACAAGCATATAGATACCCTTTGCAAAGCCTGATATATCTATAGCCTCATTCTTATCTATAACATTAGAATAAACAATTTGCCCAATAAGATTGACAAGTTTAATTGTATTGCTACTTTCTGTATTCCTTATAAATGTTACGTTTAAAACAGTAGAAGCGGGGTTAGGGTAAACTAATAGTTGGTTATTACTCTCTTTTATTTGCTCTATACCTAAAGCCGTAGTATTAGTTACTTTGCGAATTACATCATTTGCCCAATCTGCAATATATAAATTATTTAAAGCATCAATATATAGCCCATCAGGGAAACTTAATGCCGCATCTATTGCAGGGCCTCCATCACCCCAATATGCTTCTGCTCCATCACCTACTACCGTATTTATAACGCCCGCCGTATTTACTTGTCTTATTCTATTATTACCCAAATCACCTATGTAAAGATTACCTAAAGCATCAAAAACTATCCCCGTAGGGTAATATAATTCTGCTGCGGTTGCAGCACCACCATCTCCGCTAAATCCTCCATCAGGAGGGGTTGTATCATTTGCGTCAAATCCATTTCCTGCTATGGTTATAATAATTCCTGCCGTATTTACTTTTCTTATCCTATTGTTGTTTTGGTCAGCAATGTAAAGGTTTCCAAAAGCATCAAATGCTAATCCGTCAGGGTTACTTAATTGGGCTGCTGTGGCTTGTCCCCCATCTCCACTGTAACCCCAAGCCCCTCCGATACCTGCAATCGTACTAATAATTCCTGCTGTGTTTACTTTTCTTATTCTGGCATTTACGCCATCTGCAATATATAAATTACCCAAAGTATCAACTATTACATTCTCCGGTGTATTTAATTCTGCCGCAGTTGCAGGTCCTCCGTCTCCGCTGTAACTTTGTGTTCCGTTTCCGGCAAAAGTGCTTATAATTCCTGCTGTATTTACTTTTCTTATTTTATTATTAAGTAAATCGGCAATATAAAGATTACCAAAAGCATCAAGAGCTATGCCGTGAGGTTCACTTAATTCTGCAAGAGTAGCTTGAAACTCATCTCCATTATATCCTGCCGTTCCTGTACCTGCTATTGTAGTTATAACACCTGCTGTATTAACTTTTCTCACTCTGTTATTACCCGAATCAGAAATATACATATTTCCATAAGCATCAAAAATGGCGTTTGTAGGATGATGTAATTCTGCTGCCGTAGCCTGCCCTCCATCTCCTGAATACGCCCCTGTGGTATTACCTGCAACAGTTGTTATAATTTGTGCATTTATTGGTTGAATATTAAATCCAATAAAAACAATCAGGATAATTATGCTAAGCGTTTTCATTAATCTTACAATTTGCGTATTGTTTATTTTTTTTCTTCTTGTATTGTTAAGCTACATTTATCGTTCAAATATGTATAAAGTTCGTCCACTGTTTTAAAATTTAGCTCTACTGAATTCCATTCGGCAACTGGGAAATTAGCTGCTGCCTTTTCAGGGTCTTTACACTTTGGTTTAGATTTGAAGTGATTTAAAAGTCGATATAATCCAATTATATCATCTACCAATAGAATAGGGTTATTATCGCTTGATATATTGCTTGCCCCATTTGATATAGATGTATCAGCAAGTGAACCAAAAATAACAAAAGTACCCCCACGTACTAACCCTAATCCCCCTGCACTATTAGTTTCAGCAATAACATTCTTATTTTTACTGTTTTCCGCAGGTAAGTTTCCACCGGATGTAAGCACTCTTATAGTACCAAGTTTTATCTGATCACTTCCTTTTAAAATTTTTGTAATTTCAATAGTAGAACAAGTAAGTATTCTTCCTTTGGGAGATTGACGATAACATTTCTGGCTTATAACAGTGCCTTCAAAAATAAAGGAAGTGCTACTTATCAAGTTCTTTTCAAACTTGATTTTTTCTTCATCATTACGTAAATCCGCTTTTTGTGCATACAAAAAATATGTACAGAAAATTAAAACTGTTAATGTGATATATTTCTTTATTGTGTTCATGTTTTTAATTTTCTAAGGTTTAACAATTTTAACTGTTTGGGAACTTCCGTTTATATTGGCAACTAAAAAATAAATACCTGATGCTAAGTTAGCTATATTTACTTTCTCGCTGTTGACTCCTTCTGTTTTTTCACCACTTTTCACCGTCAGCACCTCTCTACCTAAATAATCCATTAGTTTAAACTTCACCTGAGCATTTGTATTTAATTGATAACTAATAGTAATATCTCCGTCAGAAGGATTTGGGAATACGTTCAGTTGCCCAATGAGTGCTGTTAGAGTTTCTATGCCAAGAGTAGAGCATCCGGCAGAATCAGGAATCATTCGTGTGTATCCACAGGAACTAATTGAAACAGATAAACTGGAGTCTATTGCATTTTTCGCAGCGGCTTGGTCTGATGATGGCCAAGTTGTTATATCTTTTATGGCACCGCCCAAATGTGATGTTCGATACATTAAATCAGCCGACGCATTTATATGGTTCAACAGTTGTATATGCCCAAGTTCATGGAGTATAGTCTCATAAAAACTATAGGCATTACTGGGTATTATAGTACCCGAAACAGTATCATAATTCCAAACTTTGCCTACCGATAAACTTAGCCTAGTTGCCATATCTGCATCAGATACAAAAACATCACTTGGGGTGGTGCAACCTAAATAATGAAGATTAGTATTAGCAAGACGAGAAGAAGAAACTAAGTCAATATTACTATTGCTAAAATAAATGGTACAAACACCATCTCGTACATCATTAGTTGTCAATGAACTTGGAGGCCCTAAATTCCAATTTACGCCCGTAACACAATTCCAACGCCTTATCGCTGCCTTTACAGCAAGATATGCAGAATCGTTATTACTTATACTGGTATCGCATTGAAAATAATAACTTCCAATTGAATTTGGTTCTAATACAATATTTGACCTTACTTTTTTAGCCGTAGGAGGAGTGATGTAAGTATTAGTGATGTAAGTATTAAGCATATTGTAATAGACCGTTAAGTTATCGTTTGCCCCAGCGTAGCAGCTATTCTGTACAGTAATTGGGCCACTACCGGGTGTATATGTTGAATCTGCGGCAAACAATACAGAAGGTAATTTTATTTTTATTTCATTCTCAGTCCAACTTGTAAAATCCGGAATATCATCTAAAGGTATGTTCGACGCACCTTGATTAGCATCTGTAATATAAACAAATCCTTCTACATTACCAAATCCATTACCGCTTATGGTTACTATATCCCCTGTTCCTGCAAGTGCAAGCGATGGGGAAACTCCAGTTATATCTATTGAACATACCGTAGATAATATGGTGCTTCCACCTGAATAATAAGTATTGTTATATCGCATAACTTGGGTAGTAACGTTCCAGCCGGTAGTATCGGTTACAGAAACAGCAGTTGAATCCACTCCGAAGGTACAAGGACAAACTTTAGTATACCCACAGACAACATTACAACCACAACCTGAATCGTAACAAGAATCTGGGAGTAAGGACGCCCACGAAACGGTATCACTATAATCAGTATGTTGTGTCCAAACTAAATGTGTAGTTGTTTGGGGACCGGTGGTATCTAACTGAACAAAAAAGTTACTTCCAAAAGTAGATACAGTATCCGTAAAATATATATCTGATGTCAGGCAACTTTTAATCGGTAAAGAAATTGTAAGTAATGTTACGGGCGATGAAATCACAGTCCCGGGTGTAATAGCAGAAGTAGAATCACCAAATTGTATATCTAATACAGTAGGTGAAGGTGCACTAATGGTGGGATTATTATAGCCGTTACCTGAAAAAGAACTCCCTTGCGTAGCCGTTACAAGGCTACTATTACCAAATACTGTTGTATCGTAATAAATATGAAAGTGGCAATAATTAAATTGTGTACTTGGACTGGAGTTTGCTATCACATCAAACAGAAAAGTTGAAGAAGAACCGCATGATGTATTCCCGTTGCCTAAACTTAAAATTAAATTAGGATCTTTTTGTGGGGCACACATCGAACTATCCCAACCCAAATTAGTATAGGTATCCATAGAATGTGATACCCACTCATATTGAGCCGTACTCCAATCAACATTTCCCTGACTAACGCTCTTTAATCTTACTAAGTCGTGGTTTCTTGTGCTGCCAGTACCTACTACCCAACCGCTATCCGTAAAAGGAATAGTATAATCTCCTATTTTATCTAAGAGAATGCCTATGGTATTGGAATATTCTAAGGAAATAGCATTCTTTCCGTTAAAATTAAAATTTTTAATCAGTTGGTTAGCCTTGCTTCTTAAAGTTGAACTGGGCGCATCCGAATTAACTGCTACAAAAGTATGAAACGGCGGTATATTACCTGTTAGTGCATATTGCAAGGGTGGGTAACTAATAGAACTGTTTTGTGTGGCACTTATATAGTAGTGGGCTAAATTTATGTTAGTATTTGTGGGATTATACAATTCGATGGCGCAATTTCCCAAAGTATCCTGCACATACTCGCTAATAAAAATTGCTCCGCACGCGCCCGCGTTTGAAAGCTGAAATAAAGTATCTAAGGGGTTGAACGGAGTTGTTGTGTTATTCCCTAAAGTGATTGCTCCGTATTGGGTAATTGTTGTAGCTG
>Ga0302280_1000641_pt1 | contig 31127 bp, 27 predicted proteins | sample III_Fen_E1_1_FD_198771 | JGI IMG/M metagenome (GOLD analysis project Ga0302280, IMG submission 198771) | Peat permafrost microbial communities from Stordalen Mire near Abisko, Sweden - III_Fen_E1_1 | ecosystem: Environmental > Terrestrial > Soil > Wetlands > Permafrost | place: Sweden: Abisko... | reverse complement strand
AAAGGATATATTGACGGGGCAGTATTCGTGAGCGAATACCAGGATATGATAGAATATGAATTTGGCCCGGCACCGGGCGGTATTGGCGCAGGATTTTCAGCCCAAAATATTACTAATACGCAGGTAACCGGTTTTGAGATCACGACCGGTTTTGAAGAGAAGTTAAGAAGACTGGTTATTGATTTCTACGGGGGCTATACACATGTCATTCCCCTAAACACTGGTTATAACCCTAAAACCGACACTATCGCCGAAGACAAATACCTCAAATACCGCAGAAGCGACCTGTTGCGTGGCAATCTTGATTTAACATTTGGCAAGGTTTCTTTCGGAACATATGCCGTATATAACAGCCCATTTCTGAATATAGACCAGTATTTTTTATTAATTATAAAGGGATTAGGTACTAACGGTTACTGGAAGGAGTATTCTTCCGGTACTACTTTTGATTTTCGACTGAGCTATAAACTTGTTAAATGGTCTACCCTCTCATTCGTAGTGAAAAACGCCTTCAACGCCGAATATATGCAGGCCCCCGGCAATACTATCCCTCCACGGACATATACTTTACAGGCAATTATCGCCTTCTAAACTTATTAGTTATAACTCAGGTTGAAAAACCCATGGAGCTTCGCACGGGTCGAATGTTCGTAGTCAAAAATTGAATCTGCGGTTTCAAGGGTGTTTATTGCGTGGGAAACAACGTCCCAGAATAACGCAGGCTGATTACTTTTTTTACTGATAAAAGAAAGTTTTGGCCTTTTATCTTTCTTAATAAAAAACCCGAGCGGGTATTTATCCCTGTTTAGATAAGCATAGATATTATACTTATAAAATGAACCCGGCAATTTCTTCTCCTCTAAATAAATGCTCTTAAAAACAGGAATATTCATTCCATTGCTTCCATGTTTCTTTCCTGCCCTTCCTATTACGATACGATATTTGATAGATTCCTCTAATTGAGGTGTCTTTTTTAGCCAGTTACCGTATACAAGCAAGGCCCTGTGTACCTTTATTCTCCTTTCTTCATAAAGAAAAGCAGCAATCCCCTCAGCGAAAGCAATTCCTCTGCCGTATGCCACAATAGTAAGACGGTTACCGCTTAGCATAGTGTGTTCAATTAGCTTTGCAGCATTTTCCGAGGCAAAATGATACCCCATCTGAAACCTCTTTTCAGCATTAAATACAAAAGCGCTGCCACTTTGAATGGCAAAACAATTCCAATCATTTAAAATTTCCGCTGCGGCCTCAAGGTTTTTACCCTTTTCGACCAATTTCCCGGATATTTTATGTCCATCAATCCACAGCATTTTCCTGCACTTATATTACTAAGACGAAAAAACTAGTTTAAAGGATAACAATAAATGAGGAAAAAAGTTAAAAATTTTAAACTTTCTCTGCAGCAAATTCATTTTCCACAATTTCAACGAGAGAAGATGTGATTTTATCTATTTGTTCATCAGATAGTTGAGGATACACAGGGAGGGATATTTCCCTGCTGTAGTTATCAAAACTTACCGGGAAATCTTCAATTTTATAGCCAAGATTTTTATATACGCTCAGCAGAGGCAGGGGCTGAAAATGGACATTGACCGAGATACCTGCCGCAAATAGCTTGTCTATAATACTATCACGCTGCGCTTCTGTAATACCATAAATACGTATAGGATAAAGATGGTAAGATGATTCCTTAATATCATTAATGTATTCCGGTATTTGCGCCCATTTGTATTTGCTGAATGCAGCTGAATATTTTGCAAATATTTCTTTTCGGCGGGGTATTATGTACCCTTCATACTTTTTAAAAGATGCCAAACCTATGGCAGCAAGCACATCAGGCATATTCCATTTATAGCCGGCTTCTGTCACATCATATCGCCAGCCACCGGTTTGCGTTTTGCTTAATGCGTCTTTGGTCTGGCCATGAAGAATTTTTATGTTTAGCTCCTTATAAAGCGCCTCGGTATCAAAATATTTGTCAATGCCAAAACACACAGCGCCCCCTTCTGCTGTTGTCAGGTTTTTTACGGCATGAAAGGAATAGACCATAAAATCGGCCTGTCCGCCTATTTTTTTACCCTTGTATAGTGCGCCTACCGAGTGTGCCGAATCTCCCATAACCAGTATCCTGCCGAGTTTTTCCTGGCTTACACCGGCAGCCTTAAATTTTGACTTAATATCCTGCCTTTCAGCCAATGCCATGATTGATGCATAATCGCATGGGTAACCCGCTATATCCACTGGAATAATTGCCTTCGTCCGGGAAGTTATCGCCTTTTCAATTTTATCTACCTCGATAAGAAAATCCTGCCCCGTATCTACCATCACGGGCTTTGCCCCGCAGTGCAGTACTACGTTAGCGGTGGCACAGTAGGTGTAAGCAGGTACTATCACTTCATCGCCCTCTCCTACCCCATACCAACGCAAAATCAATTCCAGGCCTGCTGTAGCTGAATTAAGGCATAGAACCCTGTTTACTCCAGCATAGGCTGCAAGTTCCTTTTCAAAAAGTTTGGTTTTAGGGCCTGTGGTTATCCATCCTGATTTTAATGAGTCTACCACTTCATCAATGATATCCTGGTCAATATATGGAGGTGAAAATGGTATCATATCTAATATTTCGTTTTTGAATAATTCTTAATTTATATCACTTCCCTTACCAGCATAAACGCTTCTGCCGCCTGCGTACCTATTACGCTTCCCCATCTTTTGGCAGACGTACGGATACCTTCCATAGACCGTGGATGAGGAAAATCACGCATTTCCTGGCGGTACAAATCCAGCGCCTGCAATTTTATATCCATAAAATCAGAAATATCTATAAATACATTGGGCATAAAAACAGATTCTGCAAAAGGCGCCCCCCATTCTGTAGAGGATATGGTTTCATAGCAAAGTAGCCGTTTAGGATAATGTTCACCGGTAGACCGAAAAGCAGTGAGGCTCGCAGTGAAGGTTACCTGGTGGTCCCTGTTCACATCTCCCCTATGGTGGGTATATACAATCTCAGGGTTTATTTTAGAAGCGTATTTCTCTATATCCTGCACAAGTTCTATCATCGGCACTGTGTCCAGCCTCTGATCGTTAAAAGGGGCAAATTCAAGCTCCTTTATTCCAAGAAAAGCTGCGGCTTTTTTTGCGCTTTCTATTCTGGCAACGACTTCGGGTGTGTGTTCAGCTATTTTCTCGTTATCGCGGTAGCGCGATGTATGGCCATCGGTAAGAAGGTAGACAAAAACATCATCCCCGTTTTTAATATGCCGGGCAATAGTGCCGGCCACACCTAAAAGCTCATCATCCGGGTGCGCCCCAATTACCAGTATATTCATTCAGCTGTAGATTTAAAATAGTTACCTGGTACAATATTACACATTTTAGCAAAATCATAAGCAGTTATTTCTTCTCCGCCTTCCTGCTGAACATTTGTTAAAAGCAATGCACCGTTACCAGTTCCTATAACAATGCCCATATCATATTTGGTAATATCTAATATTTTACCGGGCTCAGACCGCAAATCAATTTCGTTTTCCCCTAAAATTTGAGACTGCCAGATGATTATCTTTTTATTGTTAAAATAAGTAAATGCACCGGGATATGGGTGCGAAACACCTCTTACCAGGTTATGAACCTCGAGCGCTGATTTATTCCAGTCAATTACCCCATCTGCGGGAGTTCTTTTTGGCCAGTGGTCTGCAATTTCTTCGTTCTGCTTTATGCGCGGTGCAGTTCCTTTTTTTATTAAAGGCAAATATTCGAGAACAAGATCAACACCTGCCTTCGTAGCTTTCTCGTATACGGTTTGTGCATTATCAGTCAGAGTAATATAAAATGGCGCCTGGCCTATAATGTCGCCATTATCCACGCCAGGAGTAAAATAAAACAGGGTGTTCCCACTTTTGCCCAATCCTTTTATAATTGCCCAGGGTACAGGGGCCCTGCCCCTATGCTTTGGCAGCAAGGTGGTATGCAGGCCTATACATCCCAGCGGCGGAATCCCAAGCACTTCATCGCTCACAAGCTGGCTCCATCCTATCACCATCATCAGGTCGGGAGCAAGGCCTTTTATCAGTTCGTAGGAACTGACAGAGCGGATATGTTTAATTTTATGAATGGGGATATTATATTTTTCAGCAAGGCCATCAAAAGAGCGGTAACCGGATATAGAAGCAGTTTCTGCATCATCAATGGTTATTATGGCAGAAACATCGTTTCTGTGCTCAGGTTCCTCAAGTATGGCATTTAGCGCCATCCATCCTTCTTCTACAGCGCCTACAAAGACTATTTTCATTTATTTTATTTTTACCCTCAATAACTCAGTAACCATTAACTTAATAGCTTCCCTCACATTACATTTCCTTCATTGCTTATCATAGCGCCGGGTGTTTTTGCCAGGACAACAATATCGCTCCAAAAGGTAGCCTTTTCCTGGTATGCAATTTCCATTCTTATTTTGGGTTCAATCTCCAGCGCCGCCCTTCCGGATATTTGTGACTTGCCCGTTATTCCGGGTTTATAATCCAGTACTTTTTTTAGTTCAGGAGAATATTCGTTTGTAATAGAAGGGATTTCCGGCCTCGGCCCTACAAAACTCATATCGCCAAGGAGTACATTAAATATCTGCGGTAGCTCATCTATACTTGTCCTGCGCAAAAACCTGCCCACTTTGGTAATCCTGAAGTCTGATTGTTGTGTCAAAGAAGGGCCAATTTTGTCGGCATTGTTTACCATAGTCCTAAGCTTAAATACTTTGAATAGTGTATCTCCCCTGGCTGATCTGTCCTGGAGAAAAAAAGCCGGCCCTTTCGTTTCAAGTTTAATAGCGATAATGCTGATCAATAAAAACGGGAAAAAAATAATAGCAGCTATTATACCAAGTACCAGGTCAAAAATTCTTTTCAGTATGCTATTGGAATATGCCATGTATGATTGCAAAATTAAAGACTGGAATCTCTAAATCTGCATTAATAACTAATATTTAATAAAAAGAATTATTTTATAAATGATTGAATGATCTGAGGTTTACCGGAAGCCGTATCAGGAATAAAATCTACAATCCGGATATGGACAGGAAATTCTTCTTTCAGATAACCATGTATCTTTCCCCTGATAAAATCCATGTGTGTATCATTATAACCATTATCCGGGATAATTTCAATCTCTATCTCCTCATATACCCTCTGTATCACGCGAAATTGTTTTATTTCGGGAATATGCTCAAAAATACCTGTGAAAGAATGCACTACCATATATTTCCCTGATGCCGTTTTGATAATATCGGTATCCCTGCCAATGATCTTTGTCAAAGTTGGGAAACCCAATTTGTGGCCGTTCCCCGGCTTTTCCGGGCTTTTGATAGCGAGGTCACCAAGATAATACCTTATCATTGGCATAGTGTAGCAGTCGAGCCTTGTTACCACTACATAGCCAAGCTCCCCATCAGGTACTTCATTTCCTTCCTTATCCAGTATCTCCAAATGAATATGAGGGGTCATGATATAATATTCCTCAAAATCATTTTGAGCAGCCATCATCAGCCCCTCAGTACAACCATAGCTGTCAAAAACCTTGGTTTGAAACTGCTCCTCAATGAGCTTTCTGAAATGTGGGAACATTTTATCTCCCCAGCTAAAAACTGATTTAAAACGGACTCCTGTAATATTATGTTCCTTAGCCGTTTTCGCAAAAACATACAGGGATGAAGCATACCCCCCGAAATGGTCTTTGGGGCTTTTTTCCATTTCCCTGAGCTTTTTTACCGCAAACTCTTCCGGGATATTAAAAGCAGGGACATAATCAGTTCGCAGAAGAATATCTTTTGCCCTTTTTATTAAACCCCTGTTTGGGGATATGCCCGTTTGCATCAAACTATTCCCAAATTTATATCCGGCCCATTCCCACCAAAGGGTCTGAATCGCCTGGGTGTAACTGGCTTCTGTTTTTGTCATGTACACAGTACCCTGGAAGCCGGAAGAGCCGCTGCTTTTTTCTACGTGCAGTTTGGTCTTATCTCCCAATACTATTCCATCAATATTGTCCTTTATCAGCCGTTTTGTTAACTGCGGAAAATTCTTTAGCCACAGGTACGGATCATCTTCTTTACGGATATTCAGATCGCGAAAATAAGGGACATTTATAGTAGCATGCTCAAGCAATTTCTGTAGGTTATCCCTTTGCAGCGAAGCCAGTTCATCAGCGCTTTTAAGCTGTAACTTTCTCCAGTATTTCAGGTGCTTTATATATTCTGTGCCGAGTGCCGCATCACCGGCAGGCAGTATTACTTTTTCTAATATCTTATTATAAAACGACATTTAAAACGAAGTTAATGTTTTAATGTAAGTAATTGATCGAAAACGGCTTTCCATTGGCCCATTACATTTTCCCAGGAATACGTAAGCGCGAATTGCCTTCCATTTTCCGAAAGCCTGTTTGCAAGTTCAGGGGTCTCTATGAGCCTTTTCACAGCGCCGGCCATTTGTACCGCATCATCGCTTTCTACTAGCATCGCATTTTCACTGTCCTTAAAAAGAAAAGGTATACCTCCGACATTGGTAGAAACAATGGGCAAACCACTTGCAGAAGCCTCTATTAAAGCCAAAGGGGTATTATCTATTTTATTGGTATTTAAATATATATCAGCATTATCAAAACATTTTCTTTTCTGTTCTTTGTCGAGAAACCCCGGAAAACTGACATGATCCCGCACGTTCAGTTCTTTAACAAGCGTTTCACATTCAGCCCGAAATCCTTTATCCGGGCCACCCATTACAAGGGTAATATCCGGATAATCTTTTATCAAAACGTCAACTACCCTTATAGCCATTAATGGGTTCCAGGTGGGATGAAAATTACGCATCCAAAAGAGTTTTGGGGCAACCTTTTCTCTATAGATGTAATTATAATCAGACATTTCGATAACATTGGGTATCACCGAAACCTTAAATCCCAAATTGCGGGCAAAGCCAGCAAGGTATTCTGATGGCGCGCCTATAAAGTCTGCCATTTTGAAAAGCCTTTTAACGGTATTCGGATGTTCTTTTGAATAAACGGGCAGGTTACCGCCATGCAAAAACATGATCAGTTTTTTTCCGGTCAATTTTGCAAGCATTGCAACGACATATTGCACGATCATGCTCCTACCGCTATATATATCAAGCATTACAATGTCATATTTCCTGGTACGCGATAATATTGTCCATACAATATCAAGCAGCCGTAAATATACATTCTGAATATCAGATGCGGAAGTAACTGTAAATTCCTCATTAGTAAACAATTCGGAAAGGATAAGGCTTTGTGTTGTAACCTGGCCTTTCTTTTTACCAAATAATGGCCCAATGATACACAGGCGATAAGTACTGTTACTGTTTAATGGACTCATAAACAACTATTTATTTTATATTTAAGAGCGATAAGGACAATGCAATATTCAAAATAACTGCAAATTATTTAGTCACCTCCTCGTTCTTAAGCCAATAAATCATAATTTCGCACAAAGTTATATTTTTAAGCATAGTAAATATCTTTATGACAATTTTCGAGATCTTTTATTCAAAACTGAGGCCTTATATGTTAAGCCTTCATCGTATTGCCCACGAAGATATAAAAAGGCTCTCAATTGAAAAATTTGATACTAAGCCCCTGATACTTGATATTGGTGGACGCAAATCTCATATAACAATTGGCATTCCCGGCAAAGTTAAAATTTCAGATATTCCAAGAGTTTCAGAAGTGCAGGAATCACTTAGCCTAGGTTTTAATACAGATATAATAGACCAGATAAAGAAAAGAAGGTCGAATATAGATGCTATAATATATGATGATATGACCCACTCCAATTTACCCGATAATAGTTTTGATATTTGTAGCGCTGTTGAAGTACTGGAGCATGTGGAGGAGGATCAAAAATTTGTAAATGAAGTATATCGGGTTCTAAAACCAGGAGGATACTTTTATATGACCACACCAAATGGCGATTGGAAACCTATACCAACAAATGCAGATCATAAGCGGCATTATAAAAAGCATGAACTTCAATCGCTTTTATCCAGCGTTTTTGATGAGGTAACTGTAGAATATTCTGTTGTCGTTAGTGATTATAGGAGAAAGGGAATAAAAAGCTCCTTTTCCTTAAGCCATCCTTTGCGTACCTTAAAAGGGATGCGCGCTAATAATAAGAATTATAAAGAATCAATTTTACCGGAAGTGAAACAAATGGCGAAAAGCACCGCACATCTTATCGCTTTTGCATATAAGAAAAAGGACTGAAATAATGGCATTTATGTGTCTTGGGTTCGCATTAAAGGGTTTACACCTTTAAAATCAAAGTCTGCAAATGCTAAACCGTATGGAACACCTACCACCGCCAGTCTCATAGCAACGTGAAGCATAATAGTTAAGGAAAGTAGTATCATTACTGTCATTATTATTTTGCCTGTATGAGATTGCTTTCTAAATAAGACTAAAGGCGAAGATAAGAGGAGAAAAACGCAAATAATTCCTAACGAACCATGTTCAGCTAATAGTCTGGTAAATTCTGTATGAGCAACCCAATTTCTACCTAAATCTTCAGAACGTATAGCCGTCGCATTTCCTGGCCCAACCCCGAAAATTGGATTTTCCATAAATATGGTTACGTCTTCGTTTGCAATTTCATACCGGCCTGTCGTATTGATTATTTGAGCATTTGGATCATCGGGGTTACTGTTAATTGCTTTTTCATAGCGTAATGACAAGAAACCATCAGTTAGATTATCCAAAAAAACCCAGGTGATTGTCCCCAATATAATAAATGCTAAAAGAAGATTCACAACTTGTTTTACTGCTTTGATATCCTTCCCGCTACTTGCCATAATTATCATTCCGCCAACAATAGAGGTGATTCCTGATACCACTCCACCACGAGAAAAAGTAAATACCGCAAAACCCAAAAAAAGTATTCCAAGAATTACATCTAAAGTATGGCTAACAGTTATTTTAGCTTTTACCAACCATGCTAAAAACATGATTGCAAAACCAAAACCAAAGATCACAGATACCTGGTTAGGACCAAAACCTCCGCTAAGCAACCTATTTGAATCTGTGCTAAACATATCTGTTTTTATTGAGGGAAGTTTAGCGATAACTACCAGGCATCCGGCAATAAGGGGCAGAATACAATTATAGACCATCCTTTCAAATATTTCCTTGTCTATTTTTCTCTTATAGAAATACATACATGATACAAAAAGAACAAAAGGCCCCGACAAATTAAATGAAAGAGATGAAATAATATTAGCCGATTCATAATAACTTCCTACCAAAACAGAAGGCACCAGCAAAGCCATATATATTATTGCAAATACCGGGAACCGTCTTTTCTTTTGTTCGGTCATCATAGCAATTATCATTAAAAAAGCGCACCCGTATTTACCTGATTCATAAAACACAAAGGAAGCACTGTTCATTCTCATTACAATTTCAAGGCCTAGAAGATAAAAAACAGCATAGTTTGCAAAGCTATCAGCATTTTTATTGGATAAGATCTTAAAAACAGAATAAAGAAAAAAAGAATAAAACCATGCTGCACATATTAGTGGAGAAAAAATGCTTAATATCCCCATGATTACATGCAGGCCCATTACTACTATCTTATTATTGAAATTCATATCAATTATTGCATATTAATTCTTCGTAACAATTTGACTATATATTTCTTTAAGCTGCCGGCCAAGCGCATCAAATGAAAATTCTCTTAAAACAGTTTCTCTTGCATTGTGTCCCATATCTATTCTTTCATTTTTATTTTCAATTAAATACAATGCTTTTGTACAAATATCTTCCCAAATATTATTTTCATTTATCAAAAAACCATTCACGCTATTTTTGATAATATTAGGAAGGTTTCCTACTGCAGTGCAAATTACAGGTAAACCGCAAGCCATGGCTTCAAGCACTACATTAGGGGTGCCCTCATATTCAGAGGTAAGCACAAATATATCATTTTTTTGCAATAAAATACCAGGATCTTTTACATCCCCATAAAAGATTGCCTCTCTATCGCTAAGGCCAATTTCCAAAGAGTACTTTTTTAGTTCTTCATGCAGTGGCCCATCTCCCACAATATGGCCAATAATTTGAATTTTAGAATTTTTCTTCAACCAAGCCAGTAATTCTAAAAATAATTTTATCCGCTTTAATTCAACCTGCCTTCCAATGTTAATAAGGTTTATTGTGTTTTCTGAAGGCTTTGAAAAGGCTGGAATGAATTTTTCGGTATCCACTGCATTGGGAAGATAAAAAAGCCTTTCTTCTTTTTTACCCATTGCAATTCCAACTTCAATAGATTCCCATGAATTTGCAGCAATATATTCGGGAAACGAAAAGCAAAGTTTTCCAAGAATATTTCCATTTAATTCTATTTCTTTCCGCAAGTCACTTCTTGAAGCGCCTATGCCCGGGATACCTGCAATCCGGGAAGAAAGTGCTGCATAGATATTTGTGTAAAAATGTTGGCTCTGAATAATGTCCGGTTTTATTTTTCTAATGATATTAATAATTCTAAATACCCTTCTAAGCCTTGATGCAGATTGACCGGCATAATAAATTGTTATTCCTAATGCTTTTATTGGCTCTTCATACTTTTCCCCTTTTGTAAGACAAATAACGCTTACATTTGCCTCATTAATTTTTAGCACATTAAGTATATAATACAACTGTCTTTCTGCACCTCCCTGGCCTAGTGTGCCAGCAATAAAACATATTTTTATATTCGAAAAATTAACCATTTTTTAACTCCCCCCAAGCTGCTCCTAAATACCCGCCAATGGTATCCCTCCATTTTTCAAGAGAAAATGCATCAGAAGTTTTAAAAGCATTTTGTTGCATTTTTATATATTTGTCCGGGTCGGTGAGAATAGTTATAATTGAATCGGCTATAAATTCCGGACTATCATCTTTAAGCAAAACGCCTCCACCTTCAGCTATAAGTTGCGGCAAAACAGAAACAGGATTAGTGATCACTGGAAGACCGCAGGCCATTGCTTCAAATACCACTTTTGGAAAGCCTTCTGAAGCCGTGGTTGGATAAACAAAAATATCAGCGTTTTGCATTGCCCTTATAACTTCATCATGCGATATTTTGCCATAAAAATTTACTCTTTCTTCAATTCCCAACTCTTTTGCAAGCTCTTTAAGATCAGGCAAATAGCTACCATCCCCTACTACATCAAAATTAAAATCGTAGTTCTTGCTTTTAAGAATTGCAAGCGCTCTTAAAGCTTTATCTGTACCTTTTTTCTTTTCCTGCCTGGCAGCTATTATAAAGTTTGGGCGCCGGGGATCAAAAGAGTGAGAACGGTTTCGCAAAGCCAATACTTCTTTATTTCTTAAGGAACTGGAAAATATCCATTTTACATTAACGTTCATTGCCGAAGGGGGAGATTCAGCACCACCAGTTGCGAGCATAATATTTCTTCCGCCCGCATTTTTTATCATAAAATTTTTAATAAACCTTTCTGTTGCTGTCCGTTGAACGAACCAATTTCCACAATGCCTCACAAAAAGTGGCTTTTTGAGTTTATTAGTAATTACCATTGCTATCGTACCAATATCTCCCGGGATAGGGGTATGCACACAATCAGCATTGTTTATTAATTTTCTGATTATGAAGTAGTTTTTGATAAGCCAGGGAATAAAATTAAGTTTTCTTCTAAGATGATCACCTTCAAGGGTATCTAGCGGATATATTTTAATATTATTTCCTGTAATAAAAACTTCGCCCTGTGAATTTGATGTTTTAGAAACAGGAACGGCCAAAGTTGTACTATCAAATAATTCTGAAATTGCCTGCATATGAAAAGCAAACCCCCCATCTGTAGCATAACCACTCGGAGATGCGGCGCTTTTCCAAAGAAGCTTATGAGAAAAAACGACTAAGTTCATTGATTGATTTCCTTTTTAGATTCAACTTTTTTATATAGTTCTTGAAAACCAGCCAAATAAGTTGATTCGAAACTATATCTCGACTTAACCTCATCACTGGCCAATTTACTTTGTTTGGTTAAGGCAGGCCTATCCCGCAATAAACGAATGCATTGATCAATCATTTCAGAAGATGAATCATTAAGATATATACCTATGCCATGCTCCATATCCATTCCATATACAGCATCCCTTGAAGCCACTACCGTTACCCCAAGCGACATTACTTCTATAATGCGGCTTCTAAAGCCATATTTGCCTTCCCATGGGCATAGCATAATAGATACAGTGCTTATTAAGGGTGCTACATCTTTAATAAACCCAGTGATATGTATTTTATCACTTTCAAGGCTTTTCACCTCTTCAGTAGGGTTACTACCTATGAGCCATAGCTCCGTTTCCGGAAATTCCTTCCAAATTTCAGGCATTATTTCTTTGGCGCAGGCAATAGCGCTCCTTGCATTATGCGGGCTGCCCAGCCCTCCATAAAAAGCAAGGCGTACAGGGCTTGCAGGGAGCCAGGAATATTGCCAGGCTGATACATCAATACCCATGTATATCAGTGGCACATTCGTAGATGCAGATACTTTTGATTTGATATATACCTGCTCGCAAGTATTAATGGCAATTACTTCATCAAAAAAAGACCATATCCTCTCTTCTGTTTCTTTGTATTTTCGAAAATAATAACCCTTTAAAAAATTTGGTAATATATTATTGTGTTTATACTGCGCCAGGTAAGACTGCCATAGGATATTATGGGTATCAAGGATAACTGGTATATTTTGCTTTTTAAAGTAATTTGCCGATTCCCATGCATGAAAATATTCATATATAACAATATCAATTACTTTTTTTTTGAGCGCTTTACTAATAGCATTTTCGGTGAACCATAATTTGCCAATATAATAATTGGAAGTTTTTAAACCCGTAATAAAACAATATAAAATTGAAGCTGCTTTATAAAAAAATCTGCTAAGGATGTTACGCTTATACTTATCCCTTAACCAAATCACTTCATCACACAGTTCATTCATCTCCTCCTCCATGTTTTTATCTATAGAAGAAGGTGCATAAGTAAGAAACGTAACATTGAAATAAGCGGCCGCCCCTCTTAGCATATAATAAACCCTTTGGCTTTGCCCGGAGGAAGGTGGAAAAGGAAAAACATGGGAAATAAAAAGAATTCGCGATTTGTCCATAACCCTATAATTCAATTTTCTCCAGGGATCGTTCAGGTTTCCTTACTACCAGACTGAATATTAACAAGTCAATAAAATTTAGGAATTTTTTATACCTGCCTATGGGTTTGAAACTTTCTGTCTTTTTTTGTTCCTGCCAGTTTGTACCATTCCCTTTTTCAACAAAGCCACCAACATCATCAGCTTTATTATAAAAATTGGATCCTTTTACTGTCAAGTTTATACATGCATCCTGCCATTCCTTGTAAGGTTCTATTTCCAGAAATTCTGCAATTTTATAAAGGCTTGGTTGAAGGTTATTGGTCAAATCTTCATATCTAATAAGTATGGTGTTTTCTGGTTGTTTACTAATAAAATCCAATATTCTTAATATTGAATTACGAAAATTTAAACAAAACCGAAGACCGATATAGTATCGTTTTGGATTAAATTTTTGATTCGTCAGGTATGATGCTGAAAGGTAAGAATTCATAACATCTTTACCATCTCGTGTCAGTATAATTAGTTTAGCATTTGGGAAAAACAACCTGAAATTTTCGAGGCCGATTGTTCCTGGGTTTTTTTGAACAATATATTTTGCATCCTTATTAACTTCCACTCTGTCATACATAAGCTGCAACATGCCTTCGCCAAAAATCCGACAAAAATCTTTAATGCCATAGTTAAGTCGCCCTGGCTCTCTCCGTGCATCAAAATCATAAAAGAAATTCAAATACTGATCTGAAACATCCAGAATGGGTAATTCCCAATGGCCCTGTGGCCTGCATATTTCTTTATGGCTTGTTAAAATCCTCCCAATAAAATTGGTACCTGTTCTTGAATATATTCCAAAAACAAAGACAAGTTTATCGCTATCTATTATTTTCTTTTCGTCCGGTTCCACCCCTTTCCCGTTCGAACCCTGTGCCTGAGATTGTGTGTTTGTCATATCGTTCGAATTTGAGTTCTTTTTAAAATTATATTTCTTCGCCTGCAAGTTTCAAAAGTACTTCAGCTACCCGCTCTCCTGATTTGCCATCAAGGGTACTTCCAAACATTTCCTTCAGGAAAGTTTCTTGTTCTTTCAAATGCTTATCCGGATTTTGAAAAGCCTCCATGATGGCCTTTTTTAGCTCGGCTACCGAATGCACTGTTTCTGTGGCGCCGCTTTCTATAACCGGAACAAAATGCTCGAAATCCAGGAACCTGCTATGCCTCATTTCATATTCAAGATTGCTTCCCGGCGGGTTATATGCTATATTTATAGCCGGTTTTTTAAACATAAACAATTCCAGCATTAACGTAGAAGCCACATTTATGCCTAAAGCCGCATACCTGAGAAGACTTGAAAGTACACTTAGGTCATTATAAGATGGTGTGTACATTACCTCATCCCATTCTACTTTAGGAAAGTATACTCCGGGAATATTTCTGTCACGAATTGCGTACGTTTCTGCGCTTGTCCCTTTGGCATATGTCCGTACTATAAGCTGGGGCCTCGATGGCATTTCAGTTAGAATATCAATTACGGACTGAATATGCAAATGCTCTTGCTGAACATGCCTGTCTATACCGGTACTGTAAAAAACATAAGGCCGGTTAGGGTCGAAACCTATCATTTTGGCTAAGTCTTCTTTTGGAATCACAAATTCGTGCTTGAAATGATAATCAAATTGCGGCGTTCCTGTAATGTAAATGTCTTTAGCTTTTATGAAAGGATAAATTCTGAGCAAATCATTTTTTATTTTTGGAGTCCATACCAGATAATCATTATAACGTACTGTCATTCTGCTACGAGAGAATAAATTGTCCCAGGAAAAAATAAACCCCGCAACCCGGATACCCATTTTGCGGCCAATCTTAGCTGCAAGTTCTCCTGCCGGGCCATGAATATGGGAAGTATTAAATATTAGATCCGGTTTTAAATCTTTAAACAATTGCTCAAATTCGCTGTCTTTCCTGTTCTTCCAGATCAGATTATTTTCTAATACCGTAAGCCATTGCAGTATTTTATTATTAGCAAAAGGAGATATTAATAAATTTTGAAGCCTGAACTTAAGTAACATTCTTCTTTCTCTGGCCCTTTTCTCATTTACTTCGAAATAATTAACAGCTGCTGCACTTTTAAGCCATTTGAAATGGGCATCATGAATAACCGACTGAAGCCATTTGAGAGATTTTGGCGAATCAGCTATCTCTTTTAAACGAATAAAACGATCAGTATATGGCTTGAAGCGGTCAACAAAATCAGGATCATCTATAACGCATAAAACTGTAACTCTGGCATGTACCTTTAATACTTTTATAGTATCTGAATACAAAAAATTCCTAACTGCCTCGCCTCGGGGAACTATAAGTACTATATGTTTTTTTTTATCGTACACTTTCTTAATCCGATTAATTGATTAGCAGTATTATGATTAATAAAAAAGCCAGAGTTAAACTTTAAAAAAGAAACAACAGGAAAAAGAAATATTCATCATGCTTCTTCAAGTTTTAAAGGAATAGGCACGATTCCGTGTTTTGCTGATTCAAAAAATGTACCGAAGCCATAACTATCATATCCAGGTATTTCAAACCTCCCTAATTGGTGAGCATATATAAGTTTAGCAGCCCGCGGGATATTAATATATACAGAATACATGTATTCTCCAGCAGCAAGAAAGTGATTTATGTTTTTACTAACAAGCGTAAAAGTTTTCTTTCCTGTATTAAAATCTTTAATATACAAATCAGCCATCTTGAACAATATTTTACTGATTATTTGCCCATCAGTAGTTTGAATCAAAAAATTAACGCCAAGAATAGAAAAATTTTCACCTGATTCTAATTCAAATTCGATATAAAGATCCGCCCCGTCGGAGGTGTTTTCAATACGCGAGCTAAGACTATTCATTTGAATTGCAAATCCTTTGGCCTTTAACGGAAAGATATCAGGATTTACAATCGTATTTGAATTCAAATTATTTTCATATACTGAAACTACTTCTTCTATACCTCCCGTAAACGTAACCTTTCCATTTACAAGCATAATACCCCGCTGGCAAAGATTGCGTACTGCAGCCATGTTATGGCTTACAAATAAAACAGTTCTTCCACTTTTTGCCACATCATCCATTTTCCCGAGGCATTTCCTCTGAAAATCGAGGTCTCCTACGGCAAGTACTTCATCTATTATTAAAATATCAGGCTCTAAAAATGCTGCCACTGCAAAAGCCAACCTTACACGCATGCCACTTGAATATCTTTTAACCTGCGTATCTACAAACTTGGCAACGCCGGAAAAATCTACGATCTCATCGAATTTCCGGTCAATCTCTGTCTTTTTCATACCCAGGATCGTTCCATTCAGATACACATTTTCGCGTCCTGTAAGATCAGGATGAAAACCTGTTCCAACTTCCAGAAGGCTGGATATTTTACCTTTTATTATTACAGAACCTGTAGTAGGGTCGGTTATCTTTGATAATATTTTGAGCAGTGTACTTTTTCCCGCTCCATTATTGCCTACAATAGCAACTGATTCACCCATTTTTACGTCAAAAGTGACATCCTTAAGCGCCCAAATTACATCGTCCTCATCTTCCTGTCTAAAATTACTAAGGTTTTGTAATTTTCTAAAATTAGTCATTGGGGCTTTAACTAATTTCATAATGGCTTCAACAAATGTTTCGCTCTTTGCCTCTTTAGCGCCAATTCTATATTTTTTGCTGATATTTTCTACCCTTACTGCTAAATTGGTCATCGGTAATTATTACTCCTTTTAAATTAATTTAAGAATTATGCCACGTCAGCAAATACCTTTTCCATTCTGGCGAAATAAAATGCCCCACTGACAAAAATAAAGATGGATGATGCAGTACCTATAAGCAATAAATTCCAGGGCATTGGCCCAATTCCCAGAAGGCAAGCCCTAAAACCTTCCTCAATTCCAGTCATCGGATAAAGGCTATAACAAAACTTAAATACCGGGCCAAACGAATCAAATTTAGAGATCGGGTACATTATCGGGGTAAGGAAAAATAATATTTGGGTTAGAAATGTAATTGCATATTTTATGTCCCGGTATTGTATGGCCATAGCTGAAAACCACAAACCCATTCCCGAAGCAGCAATGACCATTAATACTATAAGCAACGGAAGAAAGAGTATATTGAGGTTTATTGTTATCTGGTTGCTATAAACAATAAATAGGACTATAAGTACACTAAAGGATATGGCAAAATCCACAAGTTTAGAAATTACAGGGGTCAAAGGAATAACAAGCCTTGGAAAATATACTTTAGTGAGAATCTGTGACGAAGTAATAAGGCTTTGGCTGGACATATTCACTGAGTTTGAAAAATAAGTCCAGGGTATCAAACCTACATAAAGAAAAGGTAAATAAGGTACATTGCCCGGCGCAAGTCTGCCCATTTTCCCAATAAAATTAAATACAAGCATATTAAAAACAGGGTTGATGATTGCCCAGGCAAACCCAAGGACAGTTTGCTTGTACAATACTTTTATATCCCTGTAAACGAAAAACAAAAGTAAATCCCTGTATCGGAAGAGTTCTTTGATATCAACAACCTGCCAGCCTTTTTTAGGCTTTATGATTGTAATAAGTGAATGATGCTCTGTGTCAGTGTCAGTAAATTCGCTGGAGGGCATCGCCATTTTAAAAAATAATTAAGGTTAAATACTAGTTAATATTGCTATAAGGCGTTACAAAATTACGCATTAATCCCAAATTTATCCATTGCCAGACATAAAAACTATTATCGCTTTCCCCTTTCAGAAAGCCATTCCATAGCCTCCATACGTCTTCCTTTTTGAACCAACTGCCACCAAAACCATTTAATGCCCCTTCGATATTAGCTTCCGCCCACTCTTTCAATTCTTCACGGAGCCATTCGCGTTGTGGTGTTTGCAGTGGGCGTTTTGGCGCTTCCACTATCCTTCCCGGCAGGTGTTTGCTTAATAACAAACGGAGCAGCCATTTACCCTGTTCTCCATGTATTTTTTTATCTTCCGTTTGCCGGAAGGCTAGTTCAAACAAGCGATGATCCAGGAAAGGCTCACGCAATTCTGTAGATGACCTCATACTTATGCGGTCGTTAAACCGCAATGCACGTGGAATTTTCGTAAAAAATGTATCTCTGTATTGCAAATTACGCAATGAATCGGGATAAGCTTTGGGAAATAGCTCCTTATCAGCTCTTAATCTGAATTCGTTATCAAGGCATTCTGGCCGTACCGGACTGTCTTTGCTCCCCTGCACTGTCTGCGTTACTTCAGTTGTAGAAGCTTTCCTGTAATAGTCATAGCCTGCCCATTGTTCATCCATTCCCTGTCCGTCAAGCAGAACTAATATACCTTGTTTTCTGGCTTCCTCGAATATCCTGGCATAAGCCAGGTTCGGTATTCCCCCAAAAGGTTCATCTTCATAATATTGAACTGACTCTGCCAAAGCAGGGACATCTTCAGGCCTCAACATGACCGGGCTCAGCGGATGTTTTGTTTTGCCTATCATCTGGTTTACCCATGGTAGCTCATCATACCTTGCATCCCCCGTAATAAAAGTAAACGCTTTTACCACACTATCTTCGCCCTGCACCTTATCTACGAGGCCCAAAAGTGCCGAAGAATCCAGGCCACCACTAATATTTATTCCAACCGGTACATCTGCACGGAAACGGAAAATAATGTTTTCCTGCATGAGGGAAAAATATTCTTCAATTATATCATCGATTGGCCGGTTATCTTCTCTTATACCTGTTTTTTCAGCAAGATCATACCATTTAATAATTGATATTTTCTCATCCTTAAAAGTAAGATGGTGCCCTGGCATGAGTTTAGATATGCCTTGCCAAAAACTAAAATCGGCATGGTCATATTTGCCATCCTGCAAATACGAGGCCCAGGCCATTTCGTTAGGCCGGGTAACAGCCCCTCCTGCAAAAAGGGTTTTTATTTCACTTGCAAATAAAAAATTCCCCTTTCCGTCAAATGCATAATGGAAAGGTTTGACACCAAAACGATCCCTGGCAGCAAATAAGGTATTTTCTTTATTATCCCAAATCGCAAACGCAAACATGCCTATGAATTTATCCAGGCAGGCAGGGCCCCATTTTATGAAAGAGTATAATACTACTTCACTGTCGGTCCGGGTCCGAAAACTAAACTCCTTGTCAAGCTGAAGCTTTATTTCGAGATAATTGTATACTTCACCGTTAAATACCAACCAGTACCTTCCAGTAGTGTCGCACATAGGCTGCTTTCCGGAGTCACTAAGATCAATAATACTAAGCCTGTTGTGCGCTAAACCTACAATATGGTCTTCATTTATAAAAATATCCTGGGCATCCGGCCCCCGGTGATGTTGTATTCTCAGCATTCGCTGCAATATCTCATCATCCCAGTTTTTACCAATTATTCCTGATATGCCACACATTTAAACTGTTTTTTATATTTTATTGATGTATTAACTAAAGTAAATACGGGATATTCTTTCTAAAAAACTCTTAATTGAGAGCTCTGGTATTTATTTTTTCCGAAAAATCAATTATAGCCTGTGCAAGCCTCTCAGAAGATAATCCATCATCATACTGTGCAACAAAATTCTTCATTCTTTCACGTTCTTCGGCATGTAATGAGGGGTTTATAATATATTTGGACACAGCTTCAACCATTTCATCGTAGCTACGTACATTATACATCCCCCCGGATTCCATTACAGGCTTTAGATGAACCCATTTTGTCATTATCTCTTCAATAAACTCTTTTTGAGATTGATCAATTTCCGGATCAAACATTATGTTTATTATCGGCTTACCAAAAAAAGCTGCATCAATCCCTACCGTGGAACCAAGATGAATTAATATATCACTGTGTTTAAAAGTGTTAATCCATTCCGTTATCTGATTTTTATCCATCGACCGGTCTGCGGTTTTTAAGGATGTGGAATTAAGGTTTTGTATCACAACTTTAGTTTTAAATTCATAATTGTTTATAAGTAATTTACCATTATCATGTATTGGATGCGCCCGCACTAATACCTGGCAATCAATATTCAGAGAGTCAATTTTTTTAAGAAATTCAATAACGCCATTCTCTTCTTTTATAAAGTTTGGAGAGCCCAGCGCATATAATATGATCGGCTTATGGGGATCAAGCCCATAAACGGAACAGAATTCCTCTTTCGATATATAATAGCTTTTATCTTTAAAAATATCGTATTGAGGCGCCCCGGTTACATAAACCGGCAGCTTACAGCTTTCAGGATAGTAAATATTCAATTGCCTCTTTTGTTCATCTGACCAAATTGCATAAGCATCATATTTATATACCAATCTGGGTTTTGTTGAAAGGTTATCCCATGAGGGAATATAACAAAATACAGGTATCTTTAATTTTTTGGCCGCTGCTACAATTGCCGTCTCATGATACCAAAAGGCATTTGTGGTAACAATAAAATCCGGTTTCAATTTTTGCAGCCTTTCAACTGCTTCAGGACTCCTGTTGGTATTTATTAACATCCGCTCAAGAAAACGCTCATAACTTTTCTCAATATGAAAATAATGCAGGAAGCGGGCAAAATAAGACAAAAACAATAATGTTCTATTATAATTTGGCTCTCTTACATACTTCCTCATAGATAGCCTTGAAGGGATTTTTAGCTTTAAATCCCAAATCATGTCATTTAGCTTTCGCAAATAATTATGCGGGAACTCTTTGAATGAAAATATCTCTGGAAATGATTCTACTGTGGCCTCATTTGAAAAACAATCCCATACATTCTTAGATATATTCGGCTTTAAAGAAGATGCCCAAACTGTAACATCCATGTTCGCCTGCAAAGTTTTAATAAAATTGCTATATATTATTACCCTGTCAGTTAACAATGAAGAACTTAAAACAAGCACCCTGAGTTTATCCATACTTATTTATATTTTTAGTGTTTTGGTTTTATCTCTTTCATTTTTGTTTAAAATCTACAATTTATCCTGCAGGAAACAAGTCCCGTAAAAGAGTATAAATAATCCCTATTAATTAATAAAAGGCTTAATTTCATCTCAAAGCCATATATTTTTCTGCTTCAGCCCAGTCCTCCATTGTATCTATATTCACCACAGGCCTGTTTTTAATGATGTACCCAACTACTTTTTTCCCAAAAAGGCTATTATGGTTTAAAATTATATCCGTTTTTGTGAGATAAATAGAACCTTCCCTGTGATATGCGGGTGGAAGTTCCTGCCTGCGTGGTATAGGATTTTCTTCACCCGTACTCAATTTGTAATATCCTTCTTCATCAGGAAAATAAACCCAATGAGGATTGTATTCGGCAGGCACTTCTGCCATTGATATTACTGAGTCTGCATTTTTTTCCCGCAGCAATAAGATGCAATTGTCAATATCACCTTTCTGCCTTACCGGGTTGGTGGGTTGCAAAAGGCAAACGGCATCATACTCTTCACCAAGGCCTTTCATAAAATTCACAGCGTGAACAATAGTAGGCAAAGTGGGTGTTTTATCTTCAGCAAGTTCCTTTGGCCTTAAAAAAGGAACTTCAATTCCTGATTTGGCCGCCACCTCCGCTATTTCTGCATCATCGGTAGAAATAATAATCTTACTGAGAAGTTTCGCCTCTTGTGCAGCCTCAATTGTATATTGTATCAAAGGCTTTCCCGCCAGTAATTTAATATTTTTCCGTGGAACGCCTTTACTTCCTCCGCGTGCAGGTATGAGACCGAGAACTTTCATTGGGGAGAGTTGTTAGGTTAATGTGTTAAGGATAACCAACGAAATCAATATGCCAGCTTCTTATCAAAAGTAAGAGGTACCGTAGCAATCAGGTCGGCAATTATTTTACCGGCTTCGCCGCCGCCGTACACCGTATCATTTTCATACCGTCCATGACTGATCTGATATTTTAATGCCTTCTCTATATTCATCCGGTTATAATCTACATCAATAACATTCTCGCCGCGGTCGCGCCCGCTTTGCCTTGAACCAATATTTATTACAGGAACGCCTAAATAAGCACATTCCCTGATACCTACGCTAGAATTGCCAATGAGGCATTTGCTGTTGCAGAGCAGTTTCAGGAAATCATTTGGCTCCATGTTTTTAAAGAAATGAAGATGAGTAGGCTTCTCAATTTCACGGAATGCCCTGAGGCCATTGGAAGTACCATCAGCGCCCGAATCAACATTTGGCCAAAAAACAAAAGCAGGTATTTCAAGGTCCTTTATAGCATACAGGGTTTCCATAATGTGCTCTCTGCTTTGCTGATACTCAGTGGTTACCGGATGTTGCATCAATACCACATAGCCGTTGCTATAATCTATATCTGTAGTTCCTACGCCGCCATATTTTGTAAAAGGATTAAAATCCAGGCGGGGGTCTTGTATTACTTCGTTAGCAATGTCAATGGATGGGCAGCCGGTAATATATACAGTTGATGGAACCTCGCCCATTTTAATCACGCGTTCAGAAGCGCTTTTCGAAGCAACAAAATGCAGATCTGCCAATTTAGTTATCGCGTGGCGTACTTTCTCATCAATATTACCTGTTACTTCGCCACCCTGAATATGGCATAAGGGGATATTCATATAAGATGCAGCAATGGCGGTGGCCATGGTTTCAAACCTGTCAGCCACTGTAATCACTACATCAGGTTTAATATTATAAAAGACAGTGGAAAGCTCCATCACCCCCAAACCAGTGGTTTTTGCCATTGAGGTTGGGTTTTCACCTTCCAATACCATAAAAACGCGCGCTGTAATATCAAAACCGTCTTTTTCTATATATTTTACCGCAGTCCCATACCTGTCGAGCAGGGCCGAAGCGGCCACTACGAGTTGCAATTCGAGGTCAGGGTGCTCCTGAATGGCCTTTAAAGCGGTTCTTATCCTGCTATAACTTGGTCTGGCTGTAATTACTGCACAAACTTTTCTTTTCATGTTTCTTATATAAAATCTTCCTCAGTGAAGAAATGGTTATATCCTACCGGGTGCTTTAGTTTTTTACCGATTATTTCCAGGTATTTCTCCGCAGGGATTCCGGTGCCGGGTTTTTTATAAGCCAAATGGCTTTCATTTATTACTATCCCCGCCCCTAAATCGTTTTTTGCCACTATGCTCTTCGTAAATAATTTACGCATTGGCTTTGTATCATTTGCCGCCTCGTCCTTCATCACAGGGTTGGCATTCATTTTTTCAATAAAACGGATACCATCCACCAGCAATCTCAATTCTTCAGTAGTGATAGAAGCTACTACATCCGGCCCAAACATTTGCCTGCTAAAAGTGATGTGCAGTTCGAGAATATCCATTCCCAATGCTGCCGCTGCCATGCCTGCAAAAATAGTCCCGCTATGATCAGATAAACCAGTCGGACAATCATAGCGCTTTTTAAATTCCTGCATTACATTCAAACCAACCTTTTCAGGCGGGGTTGGATATGCAGTGGTACATTGCAAGATTCCTAATGGGATATTTTTTGCTTTTATTTTCGTAAACAGTTTATCCAGTTCTTCGATATCGCTCATGCCGGAAGAAATAATAATTGGCTTGCCGGTTTCCATTATCCTGTTTAGCATGGGGGTATTGGATATTTCACCGGAAGCTATTTTCCATGCTTCCATCCCTATATTTTCAAGCAATTCAACGGCTTCAATAGAGAAAGGAGAACTAAGAAAAATAAGCCCCTTTTCATCAGCGTGTTTTTTCAATCCAGCCCATTGTTCGGCACTAAACTCCATCCGTTTCCAGTAATCGAACCTCGTATCATCCTGGAAGCTAAACTTCACCCGCCACTGGTCCGCCAAAGTGCTTTCGGCATCAGCTATATGTGTTTGGAATTTTATAGAATCAGCCCCTGCTTTCGCAGCCGCATCTATATAAGCATGGGCAGTGCCCAAACTTCCGTCATGCGCCTGCGCTATCTCAGCAATAATGAGGCACTTCTTATCCTTAAAATACTGTTCAATTCTATTCATTCGAATTGCAAAGGTATGAATTTAGTGATTAGTGGATAATGGATAGTGACTAGAAAAATAATACGTATTATTCCTTTTTTGTACGTGCAGACTTTGAAACCCATATTATTCAGGCAAAATCTTTATTTCCACTCTTCTGTTTACCGCTTTTCCCGTATCGGTTGCATTAGATGCTATTGGTATTGTATTTCCATACCCTACCGCTGTGAGCCTCTCGCTATCAATGCCATGAAGTATCAGGTAAGTCATTACAGAGTTGGCGCGATTTTCGGAAAGTGTCATATTGTAATCATCACTTCCTTCATTGTCTGTATGCCCGCTTATTTCAAGTTTAATTTTTTCGTTGTGTTTTAAAAAAGATACAATACTGTCCAGCATGTCATTGGACGAAGTCAATAATTCTGCGCTGGCAGTATTAAAATTGATATCCTTTAAAACTATAGGCTTGCCCGGCTTTAAATCAATTTTCTCATATACTTTTACAAAACTGTCAGAAGGTAATTCTTCTGCACAACTATGCCTGCGCCTGTATTTGGTATATATTTCTTCGAGATAATCTGAATAATTGCAGGCACAGCATGAATCTTCCGGGGTTAAGGAAACATCATCAATGTAAACGTATTTTATGTCTGGGTTATAATCATGGTCATTGTTTTGTCGATTTTTTTTTCCAATACCAGACTGAAAATTACCGATTATTATAAACCTTTCAGTACCGTCAGCGGTATATTCCCATTCTTCTTTTATCCACTCCTTTGAGGCATCTCCCTTCCGTTCTTTTCCTCTATCCATCAAATTCGGCGGAGTAAAGGATATATCGTTAAATTCTCTACTGCTATCTGTGCGGTCTATACAAATATGGTTTTGAGAAAAATAAATGCCGATATCGCCAAAATAACTGCCACCGTACCTTGTGTACATGGAGAATCTATATTTTTTCCCATTTATCAAAGGGCATAAGATTGGCGCTTCTATGAACTGAAATGGTTTTCGGCCGTTTGATTTATAAGTAGCTATTGCTGAAGCATGATTTCCGGTGTGCGAATCTTCGCGTGGGACATAATTATACAGATCATTTACATAAACCAATTCCCATCCGGAAGGAGCACATGGCTTTATAAGCTCTGTACAAATATTTTCATCTTCAAAACCGGGGTTAGGAAGCAGGTTTTGTGCACATGCTGCTCCGCAATCAAAGATCAATATTGCAACAATAATTTGATATTTCAATTTCTTCTTAGCTAAATGAATAGCCCATTATTTGGAAAGCATCTTTCAGCCTTTTTTGCCACGAATGGTCCTTTAAGGCCCTTTGATGACCTGCCAGCCTGATATCTTCTCTTTCTTTATCGTGGGTTAGATAGTATTTTGTTTTTTCAATGCAGTCTTTACTATTTTTAAAAAATACAATTTCCTTGTCAGGAATAAAAAAATCAGTCAGTTCTTCAAAATATTCTGTTAGATAAAAACCACCACTCATAGGCACTTCAAAATCACGTAGCCGGACTTGTTTTATTGGTTCTTCACCTGAAGATGAATAACAATTCGCAAAACCGAGATTGATCTTTGACCGGCTGTAAAGTCTTACCATTTCTTCATCAGAAATATATCTGCCCATTACGCTTGCAGGAACAGGTTTATCTTTTCTTATTAAATTATAAATGCTTTTGATCCCAAAATAGGACTTACCAGAAGTTTTTTGCCAGTTCTCCCCGAATACTTTAATTTTCAACTTCGCATTATACAAATCCCTGATATATTTATACCTATCGGCATAGCGCTGCCCAACGAAACTTATATCTATATCTTTATCAATATCATAAGGTTTATAAATATTTGGATTGGCGGCTTCCTGACAATAAATAGGGTTGGCCCCTACCCTCTTGTAATCTTCCAGCCTGAATTTCTCTGGTACGAGGCAATAATGGTATGCGGGGGCAATTTCTTCTACCAAATATAACTGGTAAGAAGCATTGCAAAACCAGTTTACCGTTTTTATGCCCATTTCTCCAATCTTCTTTATTATTTCAGGGCTGCAATAGGATGAAGCAAAATAGCTGAAAAACACATCAATCGGCTTTTTTTTATGAACAGTTTCAATCTGGCTTATCAATTCCTTTTCTATTCTTGGCTTATGGTATTCGATGACGTCTTTATTAGCCGGGTTCCTGAAATCCTGGTGCAAACATATCGGAAACAGCTCGTAATCAAAACGTATTACCTCCTCAGCAATATCACACAATGGCAAATAGAGATTATTATACCACGTTTGGGACTGAGGCATACTGTTGCCGGGGTCGTGGGAGGCGTAGAAGATGCGCATGGTTTTTAATGTCTCAAGTCAATGTTACTCATCTTCCACTCCAACTTCGGCCTTACCATGGCGCTACCGAAAGTGCCGGTTTGGATATTGTTATAGCCCTTAAAAATCATATTGAATGATAAACCTTTTATCAGTTGTACATGTTCTGCGCCGGGGTGGATGATATGGGCTGAAACGAAAAACTCATTATTGCCCAAGGTATTTCCCGGAATAGTACACTGGGTGGTATAATTGCCGGGCTTGACATAGGAATATTCTCTAATAAAATCTTCTGTATCCGAAATTTGAGTGGCAAGGATTTGGGTATTGTCGTCATCGAGCAGTTCAATGATGATACGTATGTCCTTTACCTGGCTATATACTTCAAAATCGAGCTTAATAATGACTTCTTCGTCAGAATGAAACTCTTTGCGCGGGTGCAGGCTGTTGTCTAGAATAGAAACACCAGTTATATTCACTGTATGGGGATTTATGCCCGGGTCCCATTCGAGTCGCTTTTGCAGTTCTTCACCTGACAGGGTTGGGAAATGGGTGAGGTTCTCATTCAGATAGGTTTTTACAACTTCATCGCTTTTACCCAGAAGCGCTATTTTACCGTCTTTTAAATACATGGACTGCGGGCAAATATTTTTTATGGCCCCCATATTGTGGCTTACGAATAGGACAGTTAGCCCGTCTCGCACTACATCACCTATCCTGCCCAGGCATTTTTTTTGAAAATCGGCATCGCCAACAGCAAGCACTTCGTCTATTATCAGTACTTCTGGCTCAAGATAGGCAGCCACAGAAAAGCCAAGCCGGAGCTTCATCCCACTCGAATAACGTTTTACAGGCGTATCAATAAATTTTTCCACACCAGAAAAAGCCACTATTTCATCGAACTTCCTGTCAATTTCCACTTTCCTCATGCCGAGAATAGTGCCGTTCATATAAATATTGTCTCGCCCTGTCAGATCAGGATGAAAACCCGTACCAACTTCGAGTAAAGCTGAAACCCTTCCGTTAATTTTTATTTTTCCACTGGTGGGTGGGGTAATGCGGGATAAAACCTTTAGCAATGTACTTTTGCCGGCCCCATTTCTACCAATTATACCGAGTACTTCTCCTTTTTTTAGCTCAAAGGAAATATTTTTTAAAGCCCAGATAATATCGCTGCCATTCCTTTCGTCAAATTCACGCAAGTTGCGCAGATCACGGTAATTTTGAATAGGAGCCTTCAAAATTGAAAACAAAGAACCAGCAAGTGTTTCCGGTCTTTTCTCCTTCAGCCCTATTCTGAACCGTTTGGAAAGGTTTTCAACGCTAATCGTGGAAGCCAAGTTATGAATTTTGAGTTATGAATAATCAAAAGATGAATCACGGATTATTATGGATTACACTGATTTCTTAATTCTGAAAATCTTTTAATTCTGAAAATCCTGATTCAGAATATTCCACAGCTCCGCCACGTCAGCCACATTTATATGACCTCTGAATGTTGAGAAGGTGTAGGAAATCAAGCTATTTTCTTTCTTCTCACATATCCTGCGGGCAGGCTAACCATAAGGGTTTTACCCAACTGCGTAATCGATACTGCCAGTTTATTGTTCCCACGGTATTGTATTATATTGCCCGTCAGGCCTTTTAAAGGGCCTGAGGCTATTTCTATAAAATCACCTAATTCAAATTGGCTATCGGTTACCTCAGCCTGGATACCATGCTGAAGTATGCTTTTAATGCTTTCAACTTCATATTCATGTAAAAATGCCGGTGCGCCATCCATCCGCACGTAATTCAAAACACCTTCCGTAAAGCTTATTTTATCCATTTCTTTCCATGGAATGCGTGTAAATATATAACCGCTAAATAAAGGGGTCTCCACCCACTTTTTACGGTCACTCCACTGCCTTAGTTCTTTCTGCAATGGCAGAAACACCTCAATATTTTTAGATAATAAGCGGTCCCTGATTTTCTTTTCAGCTCTTGGCTTAGTGTACCAGATGTACCATTTTTGGTCAGTTTCCTTTTTTATCTCTTTCACAATTTCCAATTCAAAAAAGATAGTATTTGCAAAAATACAATTAAATGGTCAAATTGCTAAATTGTTAAATTGTTAAAGAAAAACCTTCCCTTTTGGCTCGTTACCTACCTTACAGACTCACTACTTTTTTGTAATTTTGCAGCATGGAAAGGTTTATAAGTATATACGCGGAATCGACACCCAACCCTGAAAGCTTGAAATTTATGGTAAACGGCGACATTTCGCAGGGATTGAGTTTTGATTTTCCCGATAAAGAATCCGCCATAAAATCACCACTTGCAGAGAAATTATTCGAATTTCCATTTGTGAAGGGTGTTTTTATAAATCAGAATTACGTTACCATCACAAAAGACATTGAATTTCCATGGGTGCAGCTGATCCCGAAGATACGAGGATTTATGAAAGAATATCTGGAGGCTGGGAATGCCATTTTTACTGAAGAAATGTTTGACGCAGCCCCGGCAAATATGGCCATGAGCGAAGACAGCGATATTGTCATTAAAATAAAAAACCTGCTTGCCAATAGTGTAAAACCCGTTGTAGAAATGGATGGTGGCGCTATTGATTTCAAATCCTATGATGATGGGAAAGTGATTTTAAGCCTAAGAGGTTCATGTAGCGGCTGCCCCAGCTCTATGGTAACCCTGAAAGGCGGTATAGAAGCCCTGCTGAAACGCCTGATACCGGAAATAAAAGAAGTAGAGGCCGAGGCATTATAAGAAATGCTTATCTGCATGTTGATAATATATATCAACTTATTATATTTGTAGAATATTAGAATTGCAGTAATTTATTATTTTTAACCATATAAGCACTTTTCTAATAACTTTTTACTAACATAGTGAACCAATCGGCTCATTTTGTATTAATTTTGCCCTTTTTTTCATATACTTATTTTAAAGCATGAAACTTTCGGAATTTACGTTTGAGCTTCCGGACTCATTGATAGCAAAAGACCCCGCTGACTATAGGGACGAAAGTCGCCTGATGGTTGTAAACAGGGCCACAAAAGAAATAGAGCATAAAAAATTCAAAGACATTGTGCAATATTTTGATGAAGGTGATGTGCTAATAGTAAACAATACCCGTGTTTTCCCGGCCCGCCTCTATGGCAGAAAAGAAAAAACCGGCGCTAAAATTGAAGTTTTTCTCCTACGTGAACTCAATAAAGAGCAACGCCTGTGGGATGTACTTGTGGACCCGGCAAGAAAAATAAGGGTAGGCAACAAACTATTTTTCGGCGATGATGACGACGACCTGCTTGTAGCCGAGGTAATTGATAATACGACCTCACGTGGCAGGACTATTCGTTTCCTGAACGACTATAACGAAGAAGAATTTGCAAAAGTCCTTGGGCAGCTTGGCGAAACGCCGCTTCCCAAGTATATGAAGCGTAAGCCAACCGATGAAGACCAACTTTCATATCAAACTATTTTCGCTAAGAAAACAGGCGCTGTGGCCGCACCTGCTGCTGGACTTCACTTTAGCCGCGAGATCCTTAAATGGTTCGAAATAAAGGGGATAAACGTTGCTGAAGTAACCCTTCACCTTGGGCTTGGCTCTTTCAGGAAAATAGAAGTGGAAGACCTTTCTAAGCATAAAATGGACTCTGAAAACTTCATTGTGCCCCAGGCAACGGCCGATTTGGTAAACCAGGCGAAGATTGACAAGAAAAAAATATGCGCGGTAGGTAATACCGTTATGCGCGCAATAGAATCTGCCGTATCAGCCAATAGCAAGCTGAAAGCGATGGAAGGATGGACAGAAAAGTTTATTTTTCCTCCCTTTGATTTTAATATCGCTACGTGCATGGTTACCAATTTTCATCAGCCTAAGTCAGCATTTTATATTTCTTCAAGCACTTTTGTAGGGCATGACCTCATGAAGAAGGCTTATGAGATAGCAATAAAAGAGAAATACCGTTTCCTCGACTACGGGGACGCGATGCTGATATTATAATTTATCTGAATCCCCTTATGCTATTAATGCTTTGAAAAAAATAGCCATTATAGTTGCAGGCGGACAGGGTAACCGCATTGGAGGGCAGATTCCTAAACAATTCAGGCAGCTGAATGGCAAGCATTTGCTTCTTTACAGCCTCGAAAAATTTTATAATTACGATAATGGCATTGAGATCATCGTTGCTATCCCTTCGAAATTTATAGAATATTGGGAATCTATAGTAGCCACCCATAAAATCAAAATACGGCATAAGGTTGTAAATGGAGGCGAAGAACGTTTCCACTCAGTGAAAAACGCAATTGGGTCAACTGATTGCGCCAATTCGTTGGTGGCAGTACACGACGCAGCACGGCCGTTTGTTTCCTTAAAACTTATTGACAAACTTTATAAACAGGCTGCTGAACATGGCTGCGCCATCCCTACCCTGCCAGTTTCCAGCACTTTAAGATATTTGGAAGATGATGAATGGGTACTAGCCAACCGTTCAAAATATCGGTTGATACAAACCCCACAGGTATTTAATGGCGAAATGTTCAGGAAGGCTTATTATTCAGACTACGATCTTTCTTTTACCGATGACGCCGCTGTTTATGAAGCAGCCGGAAATATCATACATCTTATTGACGGGGAAGAAGAAAACATCAAAATAACAACTCCGCATGACTGGGAATTTGCAGAGTTTTTTGCGGGGAAGGCTCA
>Ga0302280_1000634_pt1 | contig 31268 bp, 29 predicted proteins | sample III_Fen_E1_1_FD_198771 | JGI IMG/M metagenome (GOLD analysis project Ga0302280, IMG submission 198771) | Peat permafrost microbial communities from Stordalen Mire near Abisko, Sweden - III_Fen_E1_1 | ecosystem: Environmental > Terrestrial > Soil > Wetlands > Permafrost | place: Sweden: Abisko... | reverse complement strand
AGATATTGGAATCAATACCCACTGAGGCAGGAACTGCGAAGTCATAGTTAGCGCGATGTAGACCCAACTGTGCAGCAATGATCTGCCCAACAGATTTGGTATTGCGATTGTGCTGTAGAACGCCATGATAGGCAACCTGTCGTTCAGGCATCTCAGAGTGGCCAATCTGTCGTTTTGCACCGATCAGACCAGTTTCCTGAGGCCACATGTTGGTAATGAACCAGGCATCAATGATGTTCTCTGGACGCATCGTCGAATCAAACTGGATAAACAGAATATCCATCGTAAACGATGACATCAACATCGGTGCCATTGCAGTACCAAGATCAAGAGAGGACAACATGGAAGCTTGAGTATCTGGCTGTTTGATCATCTCAATCCAGTTCTTGTGGAAGTTCCACACCAGATTGCCCTGAAGTTCTTGCCAAGTAAACGTCGGTGTAACTGGTGTACGTTTCGAATTGGTCGGCATGTACATCTCTTGACCATCCTGACCAACTGGGGTTGGAGAGCCGTCAAGCTGATAGCCAAAATCAATACCAGTGATTTCTTTAGCATGGCGTTCAACCAATGCCTTCAGAGTCTCGGGTGCATTATTAACATTGGCGAACATCGTTGGAATATGTGTGACGATGGCAACAACAGGTGCCATTACCAGAGGAGTTGCACCGTCGATCTGCGGCAGATTGGGTCCGTAACCAAGCTGTGCGCCATAACTGATGTCTGCGATGGTGGATGAATCGGTTGCGCCAATCAGACCGGCGTTTGAAATTAATCCTGGAATGGTTGATGGGTTCGACGCAGTACCTGACATGATCTATCCTTAAGCTCGCGTGATCGGGACAATAACTTTCCAGACACGGTTTGTAGGATTACCAAGGACAGTGGTTGTCACTGTTAACTGATAACCCAGAGCCGTATCCACCGCAGTCTGCGTCACAACAGTTGATGTCGTGATATTGCCATTGAAGACATAGGCCGCCGCTGCATCGATACCCTTTGCAATGGTACCAAACAATGTCTTTGGCGGATCATCGCGACCAGCAATGATTGTCCACTGCCGACGAATAACCTTCTTGAGATAAACTGCTGCATAATCGGTAAGAACCGAACTGGACAACAATGAAGAATCAATCGGATATGCCGATAACAAATCAGGGTAGAAAATAGTAGAGATATCACAGTACTGCATATAGTTCAGGCCGGTATTCCAGCTGGTTTGCATCTGCTGTGGTGTCGTTGGAGTCCAGTTCAACGAAGCGATGTTGAAGATGGTTACTTCACTATTCGGACGACCCTTGGGCTCACCCGTGACATGGTCAGTACCATTGTACATACAACGCTTGATCATACGATCAAGAGTGGCGGGAACAATGTTTTGATATACCTGAGTATCGGACAAGGTACCACATTGCTGATAGATCGCAACGCGACAGACTTGGGTTCCAAAATCAGTGGATTCCGGATTAAGGAGAGCTGCAGTACGTAAAGCCGAACCAGTTGCCTGATCCTGAGCTGCCGTGTTAGCAGGCTGTGCCACATCCTGAGTCGAGAAGTCAATGGCCACATCATCGCGCAATGAAAAGATATTCATCAATGATGCTTTGATAGGCGTGACAACTGCACTAGGACCTGTCCCAACAATCTTGTTGAGAGCAAAACCTGAATCATAGAAGTGAGTGAAAGGATACCGAAATGCATCCCCGATCAACGGGTTGGTTTCACCCGATACAAAGCTCACGATCTGATCTTCAAGCGTAGTTTTGCTCAGAGATCCATCAGTACCACCCTGTAAATACTGCACGACATTGGCATTGAGAACACTGACGGCATTGCTCGCAACGATCATGTGTTCATATGGATTGTTATTTCCATCAACACCAGTAAAGAGATTGATAAGATATGGAGTAATGCTAGGATTGGCCAACGCCAGTTCGGGAGAAAGCGCCAGAACCGCCGATCCAATCAATCCAGCATTTGCACCATAGGTGTAGAACTGATAGGGCAGACCTGGCAGACCATTGAAATCGTTGGCGATAACTTCATTCAGATCGTAGTAGCTATCAGTACCCGGATCATATGCCCCAGGCATAAATGCAAAGGTCTGCGTCTGATTATTGTAGATATCATAGATCGGCGATTCAATGCCAGTTGTACCATTGAGAACAACAGGCTGGAAGCTGTACTGCATTGCTCCAGAATTGGAGACCGATGTAGCATCAAACGAAGAATTGTAGAACAGACGGAAGCCCATCTTGTTGCCACCGGCACCCACAAACGTCGAAAATGCCATCAACGGATAAGTGGTGACACTTACACCGCCAACAGTCGACGTCGTCGTGGCTACTGTGCTGATCGTTTCACCAACGCCCAACTGTCGCACCGAATAAGACAGTGTAACACCAGGTTGAGTAATGACAGTAATACCATCAGTACCAACGGTTGGAACAGGTTGGCCTGTCGTGGGATTGAGAATGTAGGCACCAGACGGCGTACGATTGTACTGGGTAATAGGACCCGGTGTCACAGTGCACATTACCACCAGTGAGGCAGCAGTCGCAGCAGGATCTGCTACACGTACCATATAGACTTGCTGAAATGGCAGAGCATGTTCAATAAAAACACTCTGATGGGTAAAATAGGGAGACCGTTGATTCAAAAACCCTGAACCAAACAGGTTTGTCAACGCAGTTGTGCCACCCAAAATGGGAACACCAATTGGACCCGTTTCTGCAAACGTGACAAATAGGGGCAAATGGAGTGGTAATACTGTGGGATCTGGGACAGGTATAACAGATTTGTCCTGCAGATTGATACTGGCATTTGGAAACGTATTATTGGCCATAAAGGTAACTCCAACTCTCCTGGTGGGTTGTGTAGAAAATCCCTGGGATGTGTAGCCAATCAAGATCGACTGAGAATCATGATATGGATCATATTCTTTAGGACAATGTCATGAACTTGCGGTCTCGCGTCAGTATATTCGACACACTCATCTCACGCACTTCAATTAACAAAGTACAGTTGCGGGAACTGGTCAACTTTATTGTCTTGAATCGCGATTATCGTCTCAATGCAATGGAGGTAAAAACACTGGTTAACACAAAATCGTTGACAGTGACGGCAATCAGTTCATTGTTTAATCGAGCGATCGAATTACACAAAGAGACTTTATTTAGTTTTATACGAATTCCCTCAACCGTCGTAACTGTGCCGGAAGTGGTCACCTATCGTCATGTGACATTTGATCTTAAACAGTTGACCACAGCGACAGGGGCGACTGGGTTGTATGATACATTGAAAGTGGTTCCGGAATTCACTAATACGATTTTTGAAAATGTAACACCAATGTTACGGAGTTCTGGAGAACTGATTGATACATTAGCATTTCAGTCGACACTGGTACGAGATCTGCTTGTGCGGTCCTACTATGAAAACAAGGCAACTGTATGGCTGACGCCTTCGCTTTTGCGATACCTGTGCCGGTTCTATAATATGTCGATGTCATCCACAATAGGGACTATCTTTAATCTGACATTTTCAGAACAACAAGCGGTTGCCGCCGTGTTCTCTCTGTACTTTATGCAACTGGTATCGGATACCGATACAGCTGAAGTTATGGTGAAAACGTCAAAGCTTGGTCTCGGTGCACCTGATCAAATCGTTGGTGTTATCAGTCGATTGAAAGATACACTGGGTCCGAAATATGATGCCATGACACTTGATGATGTCTGTACTGGAATCAATGCATTGGGAATTGGTCGTCTCGAGGGACTTGATCGTAAGTTCATCTTCACCAGACAGCGCAATATTGGCCCAGATGCATTGACATCAGCTATGGCAATTGAATATCCTCCATATTGGACGTATTTGGTTCTGACAGCTTTGGCTGGTCGGAAGATGGGATTGCAGAATACCCTCAAACGGAATGATCTTGGACGAGATGCTCCTGGGTTTACCGACGATTTGCTTAAGACCCAATCGTTTTTATCTGCATTATAAAAAGGAATCTGAAAATGTTTGAGTCACTGTTACCTGTAGTATCAAAAAATAAAGTAGAAAATATCCCATCAAAAAAAGTAACTCCCGCTGAGAAACGACAGCATCGAATCGAAGCTGCCGCAGAAGGTTTGATTGGTGGGGTGATTGGAAATCTGTTAAAAAGCGGTGCCACAAAACAAAAAGAACGTGTTGAAAAAGCAATTGCTACCATTGATGAAATTAAGAAAAAGAATTCAACAGAACATATCGCGAGTGTAAAATGGTGCACAACGAACTTCTCAAAATATAGCAAAGATATGGCTGAGGTTGCGTCCTCTATAAAAAACAAGAAATTTGATGCAGAAGCATATAAAAAACTTATTGTTCCGGACTGGACATTTTATTTTCGTGTTATAAAAGGCGATATGGATAATCATGCAAAGATTAGAAGTCTCGTTGAAAAGTTATTTACAGACAGCAACATAGACGTAGCATTAGATGCTCTTAAAAAGGCACCAGCATATACGTGGTATGAAGACCCAGACCCTGATGAATACGTAGATGAAGATGAGACAGTGTCAGCTTCTGCTGCTGGATATCCTTCTGATTTTATATCCTATGCATTATCAACAGTAAATATTACCAAACAGGCAATGGATGCTATGCTTTCGTTAAGTGCACGAACTGGAGCACTGATTGAAAAACAGAAAACTTCGATCACTCCAACAACTGGTCCTGTTGATCTTGCCAACATTATACATCGGTGTCGTGAAATTGATAGTAAAATCATTTATTACACTGATGCTGTAACAGACGACCATCGTTTCCATGAATTTCTTTACATGGCTAAGCTTTTTTCCAAACATTGCTATAAATAAAGGAATCTGAAAATGTTTGAGTCATTTGTGGCTAAAAAGACCAAAGTTGTACCAGTAGCATCCACAATTATTTCTCCGCCAATGGGCAACCAAGCTGCAGCATTGGAATTTTTAGGTGGTGTATTTTCATCACTTGAAACAAAGAAAAAAGAAGCGTGTGCCGAGATTGATAATAAACATAACAGCGTTGAAAAATATCTTCATACTGCATTAACTCATGCTGAGGCAAGTGTTTCCCTGTTTGGTGAGGATATTGATAAGCTTTCTGCTCACATCAAAGGCAAGAAATTTGATAAGACTGCCTTTAATAATCTTGTTCTTCCAGCCCACACTATTAAATACAAATTGCTACAAGACGGTTTATTCAAAATGTCTGCTGTTACCGAATGTCTTGATTGGCTCTACAATCAGAGGGCCCCTGACAGTGTTTTAGGTATTCTTAATCTTGTAAAACGGTATGATCTACATGGTCGTAATGAAGCATATATGACATTCAAAGACAATATTGAATCATTGGCGCATTATGCCGATGAGGAAACTATGCATAATGCCTGTAATGGTTATTATACAGATGCTCCTGGGACAAAGTTAACAGATGCTGGATATCCTCCTACTTTTGTTACAGATCTGATTTCTAAATCCAGACAAATTGTTTCTCAGATGCACAGTGTTATGGCGTATTATGAAAAACATGAACAGGCCAAGTCAAAATTTAAGCAGATGATTATGTCTGCAACGACTCGAGATTCTATTGGGGCAATTCAAGCGTTGTGTCATATTGCTACTCATAATACAGCAGCAGCAATCAATGCTACGTGCGTGCAAAGTTTTGATATCTTAGCTTTAAATGTGGCTGATTTTATTGTCAAACATTGTTATAAATAAGGAGTAATGATGTCCCTGTCTCAAGATGCCGTCATTCGTGCATTGAATTCTTATGTGTATGAAACCACATACAATGCACCAGCAGATGAGTGTGGGGTCAATCTCCAATTGTATTTGGTGAGTCCCCGCTTTGTCACAAACACTATTATCTCTGGTAATCTCTCACTTGCTCTTCCAGTAGCAGGAACTCAGTATGCTATCTTCTGGGCAAACTATGTATTGTTTGAAGATAGCTTGATTATTCCAGAGAATACCTGGATTTCTACCGACATAATTGGACAAGTACATCAGACCTTATTTCATGTATACAGTGAAACTGGATTGATGGTACCAAAATCATCTGTATTTGTATACCGTGCCACTGGAAGCAGTCGTGTTTATATTGCAGTTGTAAAAGCACCATTGGTTGCTATTGTTGGAATGACCAATTGGCAACAATTGTATCTTTCTATCTATCGATATTCAGCATCCAGTAATCGACCTCTTACAATTTCTAGCAGTCAAATTGCATCTCCGGATCCAGGGCAGAGCAGTGCGGGAGCAGTTACCGCTGCAATCGCAACTGCAATGTCATTAGTACCAAAAGGTACTTTTGTGTATATTAATGGATACGATCATATTCCATCTAGTACGATTGTGTTGTCTCCAGGAGATTATGTTGATATCTATACGGATACAACAGTTATTGATCTCTTTACAGTTCCACTGACAACAGCTGATCCCACTGGATATTTCAGTAGTCTATATCAAGTTTACAAAGAAGTGTTGCATTGTCCAAAAGCAACCAACCCAACAAATTTGATTTTTACTCCTGAAATGTTAACACTGACAGCCCGTCGGAATACAGATCACATTGGATGTTTCATTCATCGGAATGAAACAAATGGATTAACGCAAATTACGCATAATGATGTTGGAATCAATACCAGCATTGTCAATGCATATCGGACAACTTTGGTACCAACAGGAACCATTGCGGATATCTTGATTGAAGTCCGCATTCGATCACATAACAATCACTTAATCTTAGAATCGAGTTACATCGAATATCTATATTTAAACAACGATGCAACTATCTTGACATTTCTGACAGGACATGGAGATCCAACACTTCCATTCTGGACAGCAGCTGCTCTTGAGCAATCTGTTTATGTCACAGATATGGCAAATCCTCCATCTCTGATTACTCCACAGACTTTGGCTACTTATGTCAATTCTCTTGGAAGTTATTCAACACTAGCAGCTCTCTGTCTTTATGCTAAAACATACACTATCAATCAACTCCCTGTAACTGCAATCTCTGTAAAGAAACCTCTGGTGTTATCTGGTCTTGCTGTATACCCAATGGTTTATCTGAATGGTACCAAGTTGAGGGATACGCAGGTTGATTATGTCAATGGACATCAAGACAAAATCATTTTTAGTCTTACACCAGATGTATATGCTCAGGTTGGTCAGTCTTTAACAGTTGAGATGCTTGAATCAGGTTCCAGTATTCCATATCTGTTTACTCCAACAAGTGGTACTCCCACACTGACAGTTCCCTTTCGAGGACTGACTATTTATCAGGTGAATACACTTACCACTTCTGTAGTTGGGTATCTGACATCTGCTACAAAATCATACACCCAACTGATACCTGGTCCTGGTGCAGTTATGCAAACAACAGTAAGTGGGGATACCACAACGCTGTTGTTCCAACCTGGTTCATATGGAACAACGTATCTCATTCAGAATGCCACATTCTCTCGGTGTTATGGACAAGATGTTACCAGTCAAGTTACAGCACTGACACCAGTTCATATTGAACTGACAACATTATGTCAGGATGGGAGTACTATTGTCCCCTTGCTTGGATATCAAACATTAGAGGTCTATCTCAATGGCCGTCGGATGATTGAGGGAATTGATTTCTCTGCAGTCCCGATAGCAGATACCAGCAACAATGCTGCAATTGTACAGATACTTGTTTGTAATAAATCAGTCTTATCAACAACTGGATCTAATTATCTAGAAGTGATTGCCCACACAGCAGTTGACCTTGGTCACAGTGTTGGATATGTCACCAATAATACCATTAACATCCGAAACAATACTGAGATGTGGTATAATGGATTGAGTGAAGCATTCTCTAATGGATACCTTCTGATTAATCCTACAGATGGTGGTGATAAACTCACACCAGCAGTAACAATTACCAATGGTACCCCATTTTTGATTACAGCTACCATTCCAAATTTTGTATTGAAAGCACTCTCTAGTATTTCATCGGTTGCTGACGATGAGAGACTTGTATTGATCAATGCCTATCTCAATGCACAAGCACCGATCAATGACAATAGTTTTCTAATCATTCCGAACTCATGGAAAGTATACAGTCCATATTTGACAGCCATTATCCATGATGTTACTCAACCAGGTCAGCTTTTAGAATATACCAATGATCCGGATCCAGTTCTATTTAAACGACAATTTGCAGCGTATGATTATTTGCTTAATAATGATCCTACACTGACCTCAAATATTTCAGCTATTGATCTACGGTATTGTGATGTCTATCCGACGTACACTACTGTCAATGTGCCAGATCTGAACACCTACACCATTCTGCGTAGGCTCGCGGGTCTCCTTCTCTCACCCGACAGCGACACGTTAGGAGATGTGACGAATGACTAGTACGACGGGTGGCATTACCCTTTTTACACCAGAAAATCCCATCGTTATTACGATGACAAGTCTTTATAATCCCGCGGTAACTCCACCAACTGGAACAATCATTCCAATCGTTGGATGTTTGGTGGTCGATTATGCAAACAACAATACAATTTGGGTTGTTGATGCAGTTGATCCAATTACCCATGCTTCAACTCTGGCACCTGCAAGGATGTTGGTTTCTAATACCAATCCGGCAGATAGTCTGACTTCAATTGTTTCTTATGGAAATGACATCTTTCGAATTTATTATGATCTTCGTACAGCACCGATTGCGGTTCAGCCGGATAGACATCTTGTGGTATTCGGTACTGACAATGTGTCTTATCAATTGGTACAAAATCCAGGTCCTACTCAAACTGTTATTTCTCGGCATTATGACTCCAGTGGAAACTACACTGGTGTAACTGCCCCTATGGCAGAAGTGGTGAATTCAGATGGAACTACTCGTTCGGGTGCTTCCTATATGCTTCCCTGTAATGTTCAGGTTGCACTGACGGATGGAGAAGAGATCTTCATCGAAGTGTTCAATTCACAGGGTGCACAAACTGCTCTCATTTCAGCTTTTGCTAAACAATCAATAATTATCAATGAGGCTATTACACCAGCTCCGGTTATTACTGGAATTTCAATTCTCAGTAATCAGTCTCGTAGTAATAACGAAATCTTTATCTACGAACGGCAGACTATTTCCAGTCTTGGTATACAGGTTGCCTTGACCTACTCAGATGGACACGTTCGTAGTGTGCCTATTAATCAGACACAATGCTTTTTGTATGGCATTGAAGATTTTGTTCCTTCATATCCAGGATTGCGTCAGAAACTAATTGCCAAATACTTTTTGGAAATTACAGAGATCATGTCACAGCCTCTGGCTGTACAGAATCGCAACTATGTAACAGCTGAAGTTGATTTGGTTGTGGTTCCCAATGGTCTCCAAGCGGGTGTAAAGATCTCGGTTATTCCTCAGTGGAATGTAGCAACCAGTCAATACACACTGGCCTATTTCTTGTATTCGACAACACGGGATCGTGTTATCAATGTTACCAGTATGGTGACTATCAGTTCGTCCACACCCTATGTAGGTAACTATTTTGGACTGCCTCAGACTTTGATCTTACAATTGGATATGTCGATAGCAGAACCAACTCTCTATTCATCATCTACTCTATATCAACAGACCAGTATTATCACACTTCAACCACTTGCTTCGGTTGACCGATATGTGATAGCTGATTCTAGCAGTGCTCCTGTGGTATATGGACAGACACTCCCCGGGCTACCACGTCCAGTATTGCATTATGATTCCACTCTTCAGCAGTATTATGTTCCCTCTGCATTTACTTCACTTCCAGTCTTTTTACAAACATTCTTTACCAATGCAAATCCGCCGTATAATACTACAACGGAAACACAGGCTCCAGTTCCAACTCACTTTCAGTTGAGAGATCCATCCAGTGGGGTACTTCTTACGAGTACTCCAATGCTGGTATCAACTTTCAATGCAGCCATGACTATTGTTGGGGCAGGATTGGCCAATCGATATGCTGGAACTGGATCCAACATTCTGGTTGAATTCCTTACGGTATTGAGCCTGTCGTCAACACTGATTCTCTATGGGGTTCCCTGTGATGTATATAGCGGTACCTATAGCGGATAATCTTTGATCCAATAGATGAACAGGGAACACATATGTGTTCCCTGTTCATCTTGTATCTCCTGTCATATTCTTAATTATTTCAGGTATATATTACTATGACGATAGACTATATTTTCTAACAAATGGAGAGAACATAGGGGAATTTCCATGCCAGTATCGCACGCACCTATTATTACACTCTACTCTATTGCTACCTATTATCATGACCCACAAGCGGTATGGATAAAACTCAGAGCTGCTGGTGCATATCCCACCAATGATATAATGTCTACAAGTGTACATATCAGTGACATTGCTCGAGTTATGGGAGTTGATGTTGCATTGCAGTGTTGTCAAGCACTGGATTGGAGCGATTTGTATATCCAACAAAAGATGATAGGGATGCTCACTGGCTGGATTAAGCGAGGGTATGCTAAAATTAATGATGTTGATATTCTCAACGATCTCGATACATTAATGCGATGGGCAGATGGTGATACTACAATTAATTTACACCACAGGAGTGAGATACTACAGAAAGAAATCTCATCGATGCCTACAGAAAGGCAGCGAACTTCAGATGAACATGTCATTGTACATATTTGGATTTTGATGAGCGTTGTACAAAATCGCTGGAGTAATATATCCAAATGGGTGAATTGGGGTGCAACTGTTGCTATTCTGGTGGGATCTCAATTTGTTGCAGCTGCAGAAGGTGATGTTCTAGAACAACAACAACAACTGGCTGATCTTGTGCATATCTTTCCATAATGAGGTTTGGGATATATTCTACAGGAACAAAAGATAGATCATTCCTGTAGAATTGTTATGTATCTACAACTGAGCAATTCACCATTCTATAGCCTTTTGGAGATGCGCAATGCCAAATTATGTTGCGACGTATCTCGTCGCGGATACTGAAATTTCTTGGAATACAGATGGAACCAAAACACTAGCTGATGTTGCAGGACAACAATCATACTTACAGATTCGTGCAACAGGTGGATCTGTATTAATGATTCTTGATCTTTCACAATACATACTACGTGAAAGTAATCTGGTGTTGACAACAACACTAAGTGCATTAGCATTGTCTCTGACAGATCGTCAGATTGCAGGATATACCACAACACTTCCTTTATGTGATCCACTCACAGGAGGAGTTGCATCACGCATTGATGCATATAATGCACTTGCTGCTGTTGATACGAAAGTATCGTGGACATCTATTGGTAGTCCAGGCATTCGTGATGATATCTATCAGCGATCTTTTATGAACGATTTAGTTATCTCTTCTTCAACCAGAGATTTCAGCAATAGTTTTGTATCTGTCAATGGAGTCTTTCATAAGACCTATCTTTACGAAGGTGAACTCTATGTACAAGGTGGGTTCTCCAATATTAAAAACACACGTAACATAAATATTGGTGTGTATGATACAGGTCCTGTTGGTGGACATAAAGTATTACCAATCCATATTAACAATATTGATGCAGCGAACAACACCCCATTTAGTGGAGTTACACTAACATTTCCTCATATTGATTTTACGGGTAAAACATTGATGTTGGTATTAGATGGATACCTCCATGCGCTGGATGATACTTATCGAATTATCAATACAAATCGTGTAGTGGTTGATACATGTAAGATTGATTTGATTAATGATTTCTTGCATAATCCAAATACACTATATACTAAAGTTGGTGTTGCAGATGCAGTATTTGAAGATCGTCTAAAGACACATCGAGATACACCACCAACGGTGCGTGATAAGATCATGTATTATCTGTGGAATACCTATCCGACAGCTGCTACTGTTACAACAGAAGCGAACCTGGTTGCATTTTATCCAGATACTGAGTATGAATCCCCAACTGTTGTAAATAACATCTATTCATTTTTAGCTACGTATAGCACACTGATCCCTCCTGAACCTGTCATGTTGACGGATTACGAATGGTCAATGAAGTATGATATGTTAACCAATGTGGTCGGTACGATTCCAACAAAGAAATTTACAGATCCTGCCTTTATTTATAACTTATTACTTTCACAAAACACATTCTTCATTGTAATTAACAATGCGGATCTTTATACGAAAACCTATGAATTAACACGTACATCTGTCCCGGGTCAATATGTCCATTATGGACAAGATACACCACGAGGACCTCTGTTCTACAACCATCAGTCAGTTGTTCCATATTTGCTTTATAGTGACAGCCATCGTCAAGAACATAGTTTTAGTTTTGCTATGGAAAAATCTTGTTGTGATGTATACAAAACCAGTTTGAATCCAATTGCAATTCCATCTCCTCTCTTTGATCTTAAAAATAATCAATTAAATTACACTGCCAATCTTCTTGAGTTGTATACCAAATAATTGGCTAAGGACAACATATCATGATAGAAATCGGACCTAATCTTATGCATCTTCTCATTACTATAGCCCTGGAAGTGGAATTCTCGTTTCTGGCATGGCTGTTTCTAAAAAACTGATCCAACCTCCGCAATAGACTTTTTGGAGTATCACTACATGGACAACACGAACCAATCCTCTACCATTTCTCAGTTATTAGGTGATTATGTACTGTGTTTTGCAGAAGATCATCCACTTTCACCAGAACCAGACAAACTTAAGAAAGCAGTTCAAACACTTTCTGCTGTATTTGATGAAATTAATAAGGGACCCACACAAGAAGATCTTATGAAAATCTGGAACTTCTTTGTTGAGCACAATGCTGGAATTCTTCATGAAAATATTGTAACTCGTGGTACGAGTGCACTGGATGCAAGTATTCGTATGAATTTCATGATGGTTTATTCTATGTTTAAATGTGCAGTCGTGGGTGCTGAGTGTACACCAGATTTTGCAATGCTAGCAGACGTTCTTCATCCCGGTTCTCTCCTTATAAAAGAGTTACCTCATCCCATTATTTAACCATACGGAGTTCTGATACCATCCTTCCTTGGTGGAAGGATGGACTTAGAATTAATGCTTATTTTTTGATTAGTCACGTAACACTACGAGTCATGTTATAGCAGATTCAGTAATATCGTATTGGAGAAAATCCGTGATTGTCAATCCTTATCTAAAACAATATGAACATATTACAGATATAGATCAATTTTTCGAATATGATGCTAAAACAAAAGAGATGATATTTATTGGACAAACACTTTCTGTGTTGGTACCAAAAAGATATGAAGTGTATAATCTTTTGACATTAGCAGATACAGTTACCTCTTTGGGTATTGTTGATCTTGTTATTGATGACAAATATCGTGCTGGATTGTTGATGCTGGCAACCATCGAAATGGAACCAGATGAGGTCACAACCATCATGATTGGAGATCTCCAATATGTCAAATTAACCTTGAGTACTGGAAACAAATTCATATGCAATACTGAACGCATTGCCGACAGTGCTATTGTTTATGCGGTATGGATGGAATTTATTACTCGCGGTAAACTTATCTTCAATATTGAATATGATACCTTATCAACTTTGTTTGATCTGTCGAAGTCGATGTGTGATCAAAGTATCAATGTGGACCATGTGGTATTTGAAATTATTTATAGTCATCTAACACGTGATCCTGACAATCTGTCTGTTCAATATCGACATACTGATATGACAAAACCTTTTACCATGATTGCATTGCGTGATGTGGGTTATGCCACAGTAAGTACCGCAAGTCGTATGCTTGGGTCCTACTATGCAAATGCACTCAACTCCTCTTTGCTACAAACAACGACAACTCACTCTGATATTGAGGATTTGTTAAGAAGTTGATATAGAAGATTTTAGTGTTGCATATTATAGGAGATTGAATATCGTGTCGGGTGCTCTTCAAAATGTTGATAAAATTTCATTCAGTGTAGATGTGCTTGCCATCAAAAATGGTCGTAAGTTAGGACGCATTCGGCCAGATGAAAATGGCTATTATGAAATGCCTCTTGCAGTTCTTGGAACTGTCACTGATAATCGCACGTATTATGAGGTTGAGGACTTTGTTGCTCAACTAACATCACCTACTTCTTTTATCAATCGTTGTATTGCAAATGCCACACTCTATGGGGAATATGGGCACCCACTGATTGCTGTTTTGCCAGAGGATCAGCGTCTTCCTCGCCTAATGATTATTGATGAGAAAAGTGTTTCACATCACATCAATCAGATTCGTACTGGTGAGAAGTTGGAGAATGGTGGTCGGATACTGTATGGAAAGATCAAACCGTTTGGACCGTTCAGTGAAAAGCTACAGAGTTCCCTGGATGATCCATGCCTGAATACATCTTTCTCATTACGCAGTATTGCCCATTCTCGACAGGAAGGTACAGTCACTCGACGTCGTATCAAGCATTTGGTGACATTTGATTATGTCAATGCTGGAGGATACAGCGAAGCATCAAAACGATACGCTCCAGCTGTTGAATCTATTGATCTGGTGTTGAATAGTTCAACGGTTCCCGTAGTAACATCTGCAATGGAACAGCTCACCAATACAGAACTCAATGAAATCTTTGGTGCTAAAGTTATTATGATTGGAACAACTCGCACTATTTTTGTTGACAAAGAAAATGGGTTGCGGGGAAGTGATGGAAAGATGCGTTCTATCTACACCAGTCTTCTCGGTAGAACATTCTAGAACAACGAGGAGTATTTGATGTTTAATAACCTAATCGATTATACAGCAGCAACTGAAGTTCAGTTGGTAGATCCGGTTCTACCCGTGATCCCACCCACGCAACCCCTTGCTCCCTTGCGATTTGGAGCTGCTCGTATTCCTATGAGTCAAGATCCATCTCGTCCGACGATTACGATTTTAGAACACACAACTAATACTAACCACAATGACTACACCATTTTTATCAGTGGTGTTATTCGACATGATGCAAGTTATCATGCGGAACTTCTTATGTTGTTGCACACGCTAACCCCAGCATCTAAAGTGACAATCTTTATTAGTTCACCCGGTGGAAGTTTGCATGTTGGTGCCATGATTGCATCTGCTATTCAAACAAGTACTGCTGAAATCACAACCACTGCGATTGGTGTGGTAGCATCGGCTGCTGCTTTGATTTGGTCCTATGGTAAAATCCGTACGGTTGCTGAAGGTGCCATCTTGATGTTTCATATGTCAAGTCACGGTGACTGCAACAACTCAAAAGAGATCAAGATTACAGCAGAAAATACTGTAAGATATGTCAAAGAAGTAGCGCTTGATCCACTGGTTGAACAGGGATTTCTGACCGCTGAAGAGGTTGAATCTATCGTTGACAAACGTCGAAACCTCTGGTTGGATTCTGCTACAGTCAATGCTCGTCTGGAGGTGATCTCTCATGTCTAAAACATTACAACGATCACAGAGTGTGGTAAAACCACCACTTCCAGAAAAACCGTTAGTTCAGACACCAGATTTTACAGGCTATTTTTCAGATATCGAAGTTGCCAATCTTACAGCATTGGAATCTCTGGTATTCAATAACGAACCTATCCTTGCACCTGCACCCGCGTGTGGTCCATCTTCACCACCAGATACTACAGTTATTCTTAAGAAAGATGGAGTGTACCACGTTTATTTCCATATTGATGAACTCTCCTCATCAAGTGGATGTATGGGTAATCTCGATGCCTTTACTCAGTGGGTTATGTCTCTTAATTCAGAGGATATTGTTTATTTTTATCAAACTGGATGTATTCGTCTCGTACCCAATACAATACAAGCATTGATTGTGTTGGACACGCAGTGTCTTGCTCGAACTATATTTATCATCGATCACATCATTGAGACCCCATTGTTTTTGTTTGTCTGTAAAGAACATGTGATTGAATCGACGGGTGCGGTTACATTCTCCAATAGCATCCCAGATGATTCAAACAAGATGAATCAGATGTGTCTTCCATATCTACGATATCTTTATACAAAAGCAGTACGTCGTGGATTGTTGACAGAAGATGAGGCAAAGTCAATCGTTGATGATAATGCTATTGTTTTTAAGACAGCCAGTAACTTTCGTACTGCTCAAAAACCAGTAAAATAACAACGATGATCATGATCGTGGGATATCCCACGATCATGATGGTCTTGAAATTTATCACATGGAGCTATTGTATGACAGCTGTTATTTGGTTATTCCATAAACTATAACCCGCCAGGATAGTGTTGTGATATTATTTCAAGATGACTGGGCCCGTGAAAATGCAAGTGCCAATTATGAAACCAACAACAAATCATTTCTCCGGATTGCCATGGTTCTTAAACGAATGGGAATTGCCAATTATAAATTTCCATTAACTCTATACCAGACCGAATTAGCTAAATATGATCCTCATAATCTTTTGGACAATTCTGAAGAATTACGATTAAAAATTGCCTTGGAATGTAGTGTAAATCCATGGTACTTCTTTCGAGAAATATTACGACTTCCAGCCTCTGGTGGTGATCCCATTCCAGTTACTGCTAATCGTGCACTCTTAGCCATGATCTGGTGTTTTCTTAATAATATTTCTTATATTGCAATTCAGCCAAGACAAACTGGGAAAGCACAACCACTAACTTCTCGTATCAAAACACCCACTGGATGGACTACTATGGGTGATATCCAGGTGGGTGATAAAGTAACAGCACCTGACGGTACGACAACAACTGTGGTTGGTGTGTATCCTCAAGGTCTAAAAGACATCTATCGTGTTACATTCGAAGACGGTCGTAGTACAAAATGTTGTAATGAACATCTATGGAAAGTATGTAATCTAAATACAAAAATTAAAGATTGGAATATTCTTTCCTTGAAACTAATTAGACATTTTCTAGCAATGGGAATGTTGCTGTTTATTCCCCGAACGGATGCCGAAATAGAAGCAACCGGAAAAGATTGCTTACAAATAAAATCTATTGAGTTTATTGGCCAAAAAGAAGCCCAATGTATTGAAGTTGATCATCCAGACCATCTTTACATCACAGATGATTTTATTGTCACACATAACACGGTGGCCGCATGTGGTATTGTTACCTGGATTATGTATATCTACGGTCGTAGTATAGAGATGTCTCTTTATACTAAAGATGCCGAGTTGGTACAGGCCAATGTTGGTCGTATCAAGACTATGCGAGAATCATTACCAAAATATTTGTTGTTTCAACAGACCTCCGATACTGATAACAAAGAGGGTTTATCATACACTAAGTTAAACAATAAATATCGAACTGCTATTGCTAGACCTAGCATACAAGATGCAGATAACCTCGGTCGTGGTATGACTTCCCCTTTTGTACATATCGATGAGCCGGGTTACTGTACAAATATCGACGTCACCTATCCGATTATGATGTTATCCACTATTACAGCTGTTGTTAATGCACGCGCAAAAGGTCAGCCTCATTCAAATATTCTTACCACAACTGCGGCACCCATCGATACAAAGCGCGGTAAGTTTACATTTGACTTAGTCAATCGTGCAATGCCATTTGCTGAAAATATCTACGATCTTAAAGATAATGTTGAACTCAAAAAGATCGTTCGAGCTAATTCTGCCAATGGTATTGTTAATGGCACTTTCTCATACTTAATGTTGGGTAAGACCAAAGAATGGTATGAAGAAGCCTGCCGTATCAGTGAAGCCTCAACCGAAGTCAACAATCGTGAACTTCTGAATATGTGGACATCTGGTTCTGAGACTTCTATTCTTGATCCAGAAGATATTCGTATTATGAATGTAAATCGCAATGAACCTGAACATACAGAAATCATCAGTGATTATGTCGTAAAATGGTATGTTTCTGAGAGTGTTCGTAAATCATATCAATTTCATCATCGTCGATTTATTCTTGGAATGGATAGTTCGGAAAACATTGGTCAAGATTTTACAACTTTAGTAATGATTGATGTCGCAGATATGTCAGTCATCTGTACCTTTCGGTGTAATGAATCCAATACTATCAAACTTGGAATGTTTATTGCTGAATTCTTAATCACATATCCGACGGTTACGTTTATCCCTGAGAGAAATAGTACCGGTGGTGCCATCATTGATGTAATTACTTTGGTGTTTCAGAAAAACCACATTAATCCATTTCGTCGTATTTACAATGAAGTGGTTCAACGACGAGATGATCCAGCTATGTCCCGGATTTCCATTGATGATCCTGATGCAATGGATACCACAATCAAGCGACATCTTGGCTTTCGTACGACTGCCAAGACACGTCCTTTTTTATATAAGAACACACTTAAGAAAGCAGTTGGTCTCAATGCAACACGTATCCGGGATATTACTCTAGTATCTGAACTTTCTGCATTGGCTGTAGTAAACGGACGTATCGATCATACTGAAAAAGGACATGACGATATGGTTATTGCATATTTGCTGGCATGCTGGATGATTTTCTTTGGAGAGAACCTTCATTATTACGGTATCGATGTACGATCCATTCTGATGAGTGTTACATCTGACGGAAGTACCATCGATCCTGCACATCGAGAACGACAACTGGATTTACGTCGGCAAATCAAATCGTTCGAAGATCTTCTTTCTGGTAATACATCACCTATTTTGAAAAATACATATCGTCAACGGATTCTTTTACTACAAGATCAACTGGATCATTCCGTTACGGTAGAACCAATTGCCTCAGCAAAAATCAGTCAGGATGTGAAGGACTACGGCACTGCCCTCTATACGCCGCAGGAGTTCGCTCGCACCGAAAAGAAAAAAGGTCAGACACCTGATCTCTATCGACGTGCTATCAAACTATTGCATTAGAGGATAACGCCATGAGTCAGACGATTGCCCGCACGTTTAATACATTAGGAATCAAGATCACACAAGATCGTATTGATACTCTCGAGAGACAAGTGGCTGCCTGGGAGGTTAGACGAGGACATGCGCTTGCAATGAATTCTCAATTCTTGGGTGTATATCCAATTGTCTTTACAGATATCGATCGCGAAGCACTATTCAGTATTTTTGGAATTGAAGAGAAAACACTGAAGGCACTCATTCAAAAGATTTCAGTTATCAATCCAGAATACAAAGTTACCAGTGATCCTTTCAATCTACTATCTGCTTGGTTATTGCATCTCAGTTATCAGGATATTCCTGATCAAAAACAACGTGATGCGTTCATGATGGCAGTTTCTAAATATCTTCATTATAGATTCTTTACTTCGCTCGTTAATCACAGCTTTCCACACGGCGCAGTTGAAAAGTATATGCAAGCAGCTATCGCTGGGTTGTCTCGTAAGTTTGACATTGTTACGCACGGAACCTGGAGAGCAACAATTGAAGCTCGCTGTCTCGATCTCATCTCTGAACGTAGTATTTGGCATCAGACCATAGTACAAGCAGATGATGATGATAAGTTTCTGAAGATGCTTCAGGATATTCAAACTCGTATTCGAGACAAAGTTAAGAATATTGCTCGTGCGTATTATGAAGCACATGCCAATGGCAATGCTATCAATTCACGAGGTTCTACGACAGAAACAGAGAGTGGTAAAATCTTGGTACACACTGCCAAGACATTTGATCTTATGATCTACAATCTTCAGAATGAAATCATGTCACCTCGATTGTTTATCGATGTAGAGATCATTCGGATGCTGGTAGGTCAATTTAGTGCAGTTAATGCAGACATGATGCGCAGTGCTTTGTTATCCCTGGTTGAAATTGCTGAAACACAACGAGATTCAGGACAACTAGATCTCATTAAAATGAATGATGGTCATGAGTTATACGTTGGATTGCGTGCCTTGTTATCCAACATCATTCAAAAGACCTATCGTAACTGTATGGCAAGTGGTGTCGATATCAACAATAAAGCTGCAGTTTATATCAAAGTCAAGAATCTTTATTCAAGTAGTCGTATCAACGATGAAGACATTTTGGCAATCAAACAAAGTGTCGGATATTTTGTTGATCTGGTATCTACGTCACTTCGTGAAACAACTAAAAGTAGTTTACGTCTATGTATTCTACTGTACATAATTGTACGTAGTTTTAGATTTATGTGATACAACTCATTAGAAAGTTGGTCCCATGCCAGAAGAGAGTTTTGATGTTATACTCATTCCATCTCCAAAAGAACCAATTCATCCACACAATATTGCAGAACTTCTTCAATATTTGAGATTACGACGACACCTCTCAACGTATCAACTCGCCAAGTTAATTCGATATTCACAACAATCCATTCATTCGTATGAAACTGTCTTACGGAATCCAACCCTCAAAACATTGATGCATTATATTCAGTATCTTCACTTAGAACTGAATATTTCTTCATCTGGTATCACGATTCGTGATATAACAACAGGATCATTGATTGTAGAAAATTGGAACACTAACTTTCGATAATGTAAGATAGGACAATTCAAATGCTACCGATATTCAAGCCGAGTGATGCTGAAGAAAATCACATTGCAGTCCTATTGTCTGATGGATTAGAAAAGGCAGTTGATACCTGGTGTTCATTATCACATGAAAAACAAGATACTACAGATATCCTCGAGTTACAAACTACTAATGTTTTAACAATCTTAAATCAGTTGGGTTTATCTCTTACAACATTAGCATCCCTTAATACACAAAATTCTGCTATCTTTCCTGTAAAACATGTTGAACACTATAAGGGTGGACAATATCTTGTTCTTGGAAGTGGTATCCACACCGAGACAGAAGAGAAGATGACAGTTTATTGTAAAGAAGATAAAACAGCATGGTATATGCGACCGATTGATATGTTTCATGGATGCTTGCCTGGAACCAAAAAGCTGAGATTTACAAAACGAATCATGGCACGTCTTATTGAACTGATTCTACCATAAAGAATCAACTTTCGTAATATAGTAACAGGAGGGGCGACCCTCCTGTTACTATTATTAGTGTTATTGAATGATACCAGCTATCGCAGTGGAATTCCAGACAGGATTGGCAGTCAACACTGGATATGAGGTTAATGTGGTAGGACCACCTGCTACAATACCAGCAAAAGTTGCAGGAGTGCCAGATGTAACTGGACCCATAGCTAATGTGGTTAACACGATAGAAGGAGAACCCCCCACCAATTCTACCCAATATTGGGTTGGTGTTACAAATGTAATGGTTCCTGTGGTGTTATTCCATATAATACTCTGATACCGACTAATGTACAATGTAGCATTTGTAATAGTGGCCCCCGCCGCCCCATTAATGATGCTCTCGTCTCCATATCCGATGGTACCGGCATTTGCATTTGTGGTACTTGCGAAGATATCATTTGTTGATGACCATGGCGTTGCAGTGCCCTCAGAAATATCAACACAGCGACCACCACCATGGACAAAAAGATTTCTGGACGTTGTCACAGAAGTAGAGCGAGACTTCAGATTGTGTCCCCAGGTATTACCAAAATATCGATTGTTAGTTACAACGACAGCCGCACCATTTAGATAGCAGTCGTGACTAAGACCGTCTTGTGATTGGCCATTGCTAATGTTTTTTCCGAATTCATTGTCAGTAAGTACAATAGTGGGAGCATGTTGTCCGGATACGTTGTCTTGTGGAACAAACAGTCCACACTGATTGTCATCAAAGGCACATTTATTAACAGTAAGAGTATATGGAACAGCTGTGTTGTATTCACCATAAATACCGCACTCAGATTCACCGCCGCTCACTGATGAACTACCGCCGCGAATAAATCCGCAGTTATTGACTGTTAAAGGAGCATTGGTATGAATGATGCCTTTACCCCAGGTAAGACGAGTTGCTGAACCCGCACCACTACCTCCCATGCCGTCGAAAATGGTATTGTATGCACCAGCGCCATTAATAGTTAAACCAGATGGGAAAATTGCCTGATCAACATGTCCATTTCCCCAAGTCTGGTATGTACCAGCTGGAAGGTTGATGACACCACCATCTGCAACCGCAAGTAACGCCAATTCAAAGACAGTTAGTGAATAAGGGAAGTTGGGATCAGTACCAACATTGACAACCGCCATTGAGTTGGCGGTTACACCGACAGGAAGAGTTGGAGGTGGTGGTTTAAATGCAATTCCAGTCAGAGTGCCAACATAACCATCAGGGGTAGTAAATGTTAACGATCCGGCACTTTCACTAAGCGTAATGGTAACTGGACCTATAATACCAACACCACTGCCAGTTCCTCCCGAACTCGTGGCTCCTGTAGATACAAAGACAGTATTCTGATAAGGTGTTGCAACAATTCTGGCCAATGAACCGGCTGGAATCGAAGTTGCACCCGTTACATTAGTATCTAATGTAACTGCAGCACTACTCAGATTTAGTACATCACAGGTGAATCCATCTCCAATCGTACTAAACTGAGCAGGCCATGGTGTTGGTAGTGAGATAGTTGAAGGAACCGTACACACAAGAATGTGTTTGTGGTGGGATGCTGCACTTAAGGTTGTGGTGGCACCAAGAACAACAGTTGCGCCCTGATCAGGACGAGATGCATTACGCGAGAGTAAAATACCAATACTCGTTGTAATTTGAATGAAAATTGGTTGTTGTATACCAGAAGGTGCAGTACTCGTATAACCACCAGGTGTAGTCGGATCAAGATAGATCAAACTACCAGGACTCCCAGGCAATGCTGGTGAAATATTCGTGATGATAGGACCAATCGGTCGATATGTAAAATAACCTGTTTCCGGAACAGTGACGTCTCTTACCACACCAATAGCAGAAGCAATCGAAGTTGCTAAAACATAGGTTCCTGCCGATGTAAGAGAGATCAATTGACCTGATGTAAATGTATTTCCAATTTGAATAACTTCATAATGATTCTGTGTCATATTCCGATAGCGGAATCGACCAATGATGTCAGTTTGCCATTGAGAGGTGATAACCAATGGTGGAACCGGAGAAAGTAAAGGAAGTCCATCTTCTCCAATTTGAAAGATAAATCCCTGAATCAAATTAGGTGGTCCACCAGAACCTGACTGTGTTGGATCACTGACAGTATTGAGAAGATCGATATCTTGTACTACAACAACTACAGTACTGGCAGTTGCTGATGTAATAGAAACAATTTTCCATGCAGCACCACCAACGGCATTTGAGAACCAGTCTCCAACCGCGATATCTGTACCAGTATAGAAGTACGGTGTGGTAGTAGATGGATCTGAATGAGGTTGGGCATTAACAGATAAGGTAACTGTCCACTTGTAAGGATAGTTAATAAATGGATCACTCGGATTACTACTATCCGTCCAAGTTGCTTCTGCCACAACATTGGTGACATGGACTTGAAGTAGTCTAATGGGGGTTATTATCATTTCTCAGACCCTACTTTGGAGGATTCATAACTCATGATGCAAAGAATACAGTAACCCGTGCTGTCAATCCAGCCGCAGCAGTAGACGTTGTAGATACCCCATTGATTTGACATTGATTCATATTTGTATCAACATATGACATATTCAGGGAGTTTCCACCTACAGTACGCTGTGTCCAAGTATCTGCCACTGAGGTAAGTCCCCAGATAAAGATTTGAATGGGTTGTATGCCAAGATTATGTTGAATCAGAATCACATCCTGTGATGGAATGGTGATCGTCCATCCAGCAGGAGCTCCTGTAATGGCCGAGGGATCGGTTCCAACAAACGTGATATTAAAGGTGTAGTTCTCTACAAGCGATCCAGGATAGAACTGTAGTGCAGTACCAGCAGAATTACCTTGTAAAAACTTCTGGGCAGTAATCGTTTCTGGGCCATCAGTCAATGCTGTAAAATGAGTTGCACCTGAGATACCGTTCGTTCCGTTGGTGCCATTTGTTCCATTGGTACCAACAACATTACCCAGATCAGTTGTTCCAGTAACGGCACCACCAACAGCTGTATCGGTTACAATCAGATGTCCAGAAGAGTTGATCGTAGCACCACTGAACCCCGGTCCTACTTGTCCATTGGCCCCTGGTGTGCCTCCAGTAATAGTTAAAACGCCATCACTGATACTGCCCCCAACGACTGTAGCTACAGCACCCGCGGTCCATTCACTCGACTGTGCAGTTGCTGCTAATGTACCACCAACGAGTGTCAGTCCTGTACCAAGTGCTTCAACTGGACCTGCTGTCCACTGGGAAGTGGGTATTGTTAGTGCACCATCAACAACAGATAATCCTGTACCAAGAGAAATTGGTTCTGGTACACCAGATACGAGTCCAATGTTACCCAACAGAGTTTCAGCTGGGATTGGTGATAATGCGATAGTAGTCGTACCGCCCGAGGTTGTAAATGCAATACCAGTTCCCTGACTTACAGGACCCGTTGTGGCACCATTTGGCAATACCAATTGAGTTGAAATCGTTTGAGATTGGTCTTGTAAATATGTAACTAGTACCGGACAATTCAGGACTGCACCTGCCATCAGATCGACAGTTGGTAACAAAAGACCATTAGCTGCCTGACGAAACATTGAATAGATGAGTAGATATTTGAAACGAGCATCCGCATTCAAAGAACCAGAGCCAGGAAGTGCCGTGCTTTCGTCTACCACACCACTCGGATTGATAACGAAGAAATTCCAAACAAGGGTGAGACTGGCAGGATCAGGAGTTGCCATAATTGTATTAAATACAGTTGACAATACACCAGCTGCATTTTGGAAATTGGAAATTGTTGTCGGTGTCGTCGTGATATAATTGGTATATTCTGTCAGAAGTGTAGCAATCGTCTCTGCTTGGGTATTACTCATTTCAAAATCCTTACAATTATTACCTCAGTGATAGGTACGATCCTGTTACATTAAATAATTTGATAATAAAAATTTAAATTAAATATTCTGTCAAACCATGAGTCGTAAAAAGTAGCGGGTTGCCTCAGAATCGAAGAGTGTGCTGCCCCTGAGCTTCAACAATGCATCATCATATTTTTCAAGTTCTTCTTGATAGCGATCAACAACATCTTTAAACTTTCCAAGTTCTTGACCGCCACTTAACATAGCTTGATCGATTTGAATCGTCAATGTAACCCAAATATACACTTTGGTTGCAATTAAGATCAATTTGCTTAATGGTACAACTGCACCATTGTTAAGATTGGTAAATTCTTCATCATAACCAAGACGACATACAAGTGCCCAGTCACTGATAAATGAATTTGTTGGGTTAATCAAAATCATATTGTTGGCAAGTAGCGTGGGGGTTGGGGTTAAACATGAATTGCGTCCGGTATGACTGTTAAGTACAGCGGCTGCCATTGATCGAACGGTATTGCCATTGGAACCAAGTCCAAATGGACTATCATTAAATCCACCATAATCATAAAGATATGAGATATCAATAACACCAGTGATATCCCGATTTTCTCGAGCATTTGGTGGAACCCGATACAGTGAACCCGGTGTAGGACTCAGGATAGAACTAAATCCAGGATCCGGTGTAACATATTCTATCATACAAGAAGACAATGGAATCCGTTTAATTTTACCAGCATTGATATTACAATCTGGCAGTACTCGACCATTGATAATTACATCTTTGATGCGTTGATCTAGGGTTACCTGATAGTCTTTAGGACGGAAAGCTGCTTCAAGAATTTCCTTAGGAATGTTATTAAATATCATTCGCAAGGCTGAAGAAAATGGGGATATCATGTCATGTCCTTTCATGAACTGAATACTTCATAGGATGGCCAAGGTATATCTATTTCTTAAAAAAATATTGGGTATTATCATCTCATGAGTTCGTCTCAGTCTTAGCTATATATTATCAATATGTAAAATAGGAGACTTCCCATGTTTAAGTTCAAACCAATCCGGTGGGGCGGTCATGAAAGTGATAAATATTTCGGACCCATTACATTCTCATATTCTAAAACATATAAACCATTTGGAATTATTCTGAGTTCTGGAAAAGATGATGACGATGATTTCAGTAGCTGTAATCTTCGAATTAGTTTGATGGGGTATACTTTTATTACAACACTTCCTTCTATTATTCAACCATGGAAAGAGAAGGTAGTTGTAACTTCATGGGATATAGAGACTATCAACCGTATGGGTGGTAATTTCTATTACACCAAAGAGGCAAGAGAATACGGATTTTCTTATAGTGAGGGATATCTATCTATTGACTTTGGTCGACAATCCCATAATAGTAGCACAGAACAGCAATGGGGAATGTTTTTACCATGGACTGAGTGGAGATTCATTCGAGTGAGTTACTATGATCTTGGTGGTCAGTTATTTGGTACGGTAATGGTGAAGAAATATCGGGACACAAAAATTGGCGAGATGCCCTCTTTTAATCAGCAGCGGGCAATGAAAGAATTGTGTCCTTCAAAATCATTCTCCTTTTTAGACTACGATGGAAAACGAATATCTGCACGTACTCACATCGAAGAACGAGAATGGAGGTTCGGTGAAGGTTCATTTAAATGGTTGTCGTGGTTTAGACAGCCAAAGATTGTACGGTCACTTGAGATTGTGTTTTCTAATGAAACCGGTAGACGAAAAGGTTCTTGGAAAGGAGGCACTATTGGACATTCTATTCAAATGAAAGAGGGTGAGCTACATGAGGATGCATTTCAGAGATACTGTTCTGAACATGAGATGCACTTTGAATTGCCGTTGATACCTTTTATTAAAAGTGTATAAAGGAAATCGTTTATGATTATGAAGCTGCATGTACATACTTTGCAGGTTGTTGCCAGTCGTCTGTTTGATGAAGCCACTCGTGAACGAGATGCACGAAATAAAGAATTCAATCTATCGCATGATGTCAATGACCCTCTTGTTAAAATGCACGATATCCGAATTGCAGCTTTTGATGAAGCACATACGCTGGTTTCAAATCTCATCCCTCCAGATACAAAAACCTCTTGGATTCATTCCAACTACACCTAAGACAGATCGGAGGTAAATGAATGACAGATATAATTCCTGAGGATCTCTTAAATAATACCTCTTTTATATATAAATGTTCAAATTGTTCTCGTGTATTGGAATCTCCGATTGAACCACATATATGTCCTTTTGCAGACGATGTTCATGAAAATATTATCGACTTGTGTACATGTTGTTCTACATGCACATTAAGCTGTGCAGATGAGATTTGAACAGGAAGTAAACAAATAACTAACATATAAGGAAAATTCTATGTTTATACTTGATGAATTGAAAGCTAAAGCACTAGAAACTTATGCTGCATATACACAAACACAGGATACTTACCTTGCAACACAGGAAAAGTATAATGCAGAAATTGAAGCCCTGCGCAATGCCACTCGCACTGCTGCTAACGTTGCACTAGATGCACAACGCGCATATGAGGATCGGCTCGCTACACTGAAGCATCGACAAAAGGAGAAGAAAGGATAATAATTGTGCCAATCGTGTTACGATCCGAAGTCGATATGCTGCGTTTTTCAAGCTTCACTGATATACTCATTGATCCTGTCAATTGTGTCGGACACATTGGAGGAGGCTTGGCAAGAGCATTTGCTGAAAAGTGGCCAGAAATGGCCACTGAGTATAAATCTCTTGGTGAACAAGGAAAATTCTCACTTGGCAACTTACACATTTTTCATGATGAAAAGTCAAAGAACATCCTCATTAATGTGATGACAAAAAAAGATTGGCGGGATATTACAACACTTGAAGATGTGGAACTTTGCTATCAAAAACTAGAAGCGTATCTACGGAAGTATCCGTTTTATACAGTTGTTATGCCAGCATTGGGGACTGGATCTGGTCGATTAGATCCTATCTTTGGTGAATCTCTTTTGATGAAATATCTTGATCCACTACCGAATATCATTCATCTATCAATGAGACCCGATCGGTTTGAAAAGACACCCCTCTATCTTGGAGTCGTCGGAAGTCGTCATTTCAACAATCGTGCTAAAATTAAAGTAGATGTTGAACTGGGATTAAAATCTTTTGGATTGTCGTATTCTGATTTTAATGGAATGGTTTCGGGTGGAGCCGTTGGTGTAGACAGTATTGCATGTGGCACAGGAAAGCCTACTGATTTGGATATGAACCTTGCTTTAGAACATGGGGTTCGTGCCATTGTATGCCAGGCCGATTGGGAGCGATATGGTAATGCCGCAGGGTTTTTACGAAATCGTACGATCTCAGATATTGCCACACATATCGTCGCATTTGTTGGTTCAAAATCAGTTGGTACGAAAGGGTTAATTGATCTTGTGAATCGGTACAATGCTACAATAGATCGTCGTCTATCAGAACAAGTTGCACCAAAGGAATGGGATATGTTTGATAGACCTCCATTGGTTATTCCAGAAAAGAAACAACTTCACATCGTGGACATCTCGTCCATTTCAATGTAAAGGATATATCATGCCATCAGATAAATCGCCACATGATCCACTTTCTTTAATTACGCTCGATGAATTACTACAAAAAGGCTTTACTCTAATCACGTATAAACCCAGATACAGCAATCTTCATATTGTCCATTTTGATGGAAGACCGATTGAGTCCGCATTGACCGGCACAGATGAAATTTTAGTTGGTGTCTTCATCGCCAATGGTGTTGAAGTTGCCGCACTGGCCGATGCAATGACTGATAGTGGAGAGTATTGCCAACATCTTGAAAACATGATCTATAATACTCCTTATTTTCCCTGGGGCGAAGGACATACCTTTCAAGAAGCGGTCGATACAGCGTTGATACGGATCAATTCAATTTCAAGAGACTTGTGGTTTCAGGCGGCTTCAAGCGAAATTATTACTTTTATTAACCACTATCCCCAACTTCGAGAAGATTATAAAGATTGTGAACCATTATGTCCTGCGGACAAGCTTGCTGAAAAATGGCTTTAATGGGATCTGCTTCCCACCATCGAACAACTTATTATTGAGTGGGGATAAACCATAACTTAACTGTTTGGAATTTCACCATGGCTAGTGCAATTGGCAATCGTCGAGGTAAGAAAACTCGTCATACGACCGTAACTGAAGAAGCTGCTAAGATTTATTCTCTTTTACTTAGATCTGGGTTTGTTGCATGTCCCGGAGCTATTTCTGGATCACCAGGAAGTCAACGTCGAATTACAATAACCTACGAACTGACGAGAACAAGGATTACTGTAGCTAGCAAGGGAGTTCAAGATCTTCATCTCTACGGAGCAATCAATCGAGAAATACTAGAGACCACAATTCGAGAATACCCAAATACCCGGGTTACACTCCGCGATCACACTAAATAAAAAGAAACTACGATGAATGACCGAGTAGAAAATAAAAGATATCATGCAAAGTTTGTATGGACAAAAGAGGCGGATGCTCGATTGTTAAAGCTCCGAGAAAATCCACTCACTACTTATCGAACCATCGGTTTTGCCTTTGGTGTTACCAGAGGTGCAATTGAATCTCGACTCCGTCGTATTCGTATAACACGTTCTATTGAATATGTAGGTCTCACCGAAGAATCATCTGTTGTTTCTCATCCTCCCAAAAGTAAAGAACGATTTATGCCTAAAAAGCTGGGTACCGCAAAGTGTTGTCAGTGGATCATCAAAGACGGTCGCTCTCCTCTGTTTTGTGAGGATGATTCAGAACGAGGATACTCCTACTGTAGTTCACATTGCAAGATCGTGTATCCTAATTTCAAACCACAAACATCTCAACTTCCAGTTGGTGAATCTCTCAATGAAATCTAGGATATATATTACAACTATGTAACATCAATATGGCGTTTCTGATATCCTTCTAACTAAGAAAGAGTGTAACATGGCAGATTTCTTCACTACCTTTTGTTTTCCTCTGACTGTTACCACAGAACAATATTTGTGGTTGCAAGAACATCACAAGAAAAATGTCTCTGAATATGAGGATTCTGTTGAGGTATTTCAGGATGAAGTTTTGCCTAGGTCGGGTAATCCTGAAAAAGCGACAGCTCATGTTGCCGCAGTATTGAAAGAAAATCATATTGTTACAGGCGAATTGAATTTTGAACTTCAACCGGACAACATTGTTCATGTTTATGCAAAATCGAATGGTGATATTGAATATACGACTCAAGTGCTACAAGCCTATTTGAATCATTTCAATCTCTCAGATGTCATTGATTTCACATATGCATCTACTTGTAGTAAAATGCGTCCTACCGAATTCGGCGGTGGTTCAGTTATTGTATCAAAGGATGAAATTGAGAATTGGTCTACTAAGGAGATTCAAGCATATCTTGTTATCAAACATCAACACCGCACCGCGTAATCTAAACCAGAAACAATACACTATTGTTTCAACTAAAGTGAGACTCTCATGAGCGATATCAACACTGTTAATTCTGTTGTTTCCGGTAACACACCTCCGACGGTGTGCATTTTTGGATGTGGTGGCGGTGGGATTAATACTGCCCGCCGAGCCCTTCCTGAGTTCAAAAACAATGCTACGTATCGATACCTCGACACATCAAAGCGTGCCAACTTAATGCCAGGAGAAGATGCCATCATCATGGGATCGGGTGATGGATCGGGTGCAGTTCGAATTGAAAATGCGGATGCTGTCATCAAAGCTATTGCCAGTCTGAGTGATGAAGAACTTGGTCTGGCAGATGTCAACATTGTTGCATTCAGTGCAAGCGGCGGATCTGGTAGTGTTATCGGACCATTGTTGATTAAGGATATCGCCGGTCGACGCAAGCGTCTTGTGATTGCACTTGTAATTTCATCGAGTCAGTCACGTGTTCACACCAACAATACACTGAAGACGTTGCAATCACTTCGCAGTATTACAGATGATATCGGCCTGTATCTGCCAATTTCTATCTTTGACAACAACGTTGGTGTCAAAGAAGTTGATCAGGTGATGCCTTACAAATTGGCTCGACTGGTTGATCTCTTGACGGCTCCAACGATTGAGATTGACAAGAATGATCGACTCAACTGGATCAATGCTCCAAAGACTCTTGGTTCATCCTTGTCTGGATTGCGGTTGTTGTATGTCACGACCACACATGATGGGCCAAAATGTCCAGATGTTGAAGTACGACCATCCACTCAGAATCACATCTATGATTCTCTGCTGGCCATTCGTACTGAAGATTATGAGGTTATCGATCGACCCCGGGCACAAGCTAGCTTTGAAGGCAAATTTGCCAATATCAAACTGGTCCCCCATTATGGCGTAATTGGTAATCCTCCGAAGGCCTTCGATGACTTGATGAAACTTATCAAGGATACT
>Ga0302280_1000630_pt1 | contig 31358 bp, 23 predicted proteins | sample III_Fen_E1_1_FD_198771 | JGI IMG/M metagenome (GOLD analysis project Ga0302280, IMG submission 198771) | Peat permafrost microbial communities from Stordalen Mire near Abisko, Sweden - III_Fen_E1_1 | ecosystem: Environmental > Terrestrial > Soil > Wetlands > Permafrost | place: Sweden: Abisko... | reverse complement strand
ACGAGTAAGATTCTCCCTCTGATGGCTAATTCGACGGAGGTTTCGATTTACGTGAGACTCTCCAATATTTTTTTAAAAAATAGGGAGACAATAACACCATCTTTACTGAAGAAATCTCACAGAAATAGTCTAAAGGCCCGTAAAGATAGGAAAAATCTGAGCAAACTGAACTGAATCCAACACTCCTGCAGACCTAGCCATTAATACATGTCCATTCTCAATAAACTTCCCTTCAACTACATCAGTCTTCACCCAGTCCGCCTCCACCAAAATCTCATAGCAAACCGAACCTTCACCTTAAAAAAGGATCAAGGAAGCGTAAGATGAAGAACCAGTATGATAAAAATATGTTTTCACACATCACCCACGTCATCATCAACAAAATGTTGACCCGCCCCTACTACGAGGAAATAGCAGCATATTGCGACATGCACAATGTCAAAGTGATGGACTACCTCTCCTTTTTCAAAAAATTTGATCTCACCATCGGATGGGGCATCAGTGAGTTCCTTTCTTTCTTAGACAAATCGACCATATAGTCGGGGATCAGGAAAGTGTTCACTTACTTTTTTGTAAGATATCTCAAGGAAGACTACCCGGCCTACGTTCTAACAGAGGGGAGAATGCATCATAAGCTGAAATATCTACAGTACGGGGTCAGAATGCTATATATTCCCAAGCTCGACCGGTCTGACTACCAAAAAATATTCTCAAAGCGCCAAACCAACTGATTCTTCATAAACACAACGAATCTGAGATTATAACCCATTGAGCACTTTGAAAAAAGGTTCTCTTTTATAAAAATCAAAATACCTCTTTTACATATACAGTAATATGAATAGATAAATTGCATATGTGATATTTGGTTATACTTAAATCTAGTTGAATGAGGCATGTTTTAAATTATAAAAGAGAACTTTTGCGAGAGATTATATATCGATTATAGAGAATTAGTAATTTATTATGACAGAGATTATTAGAGAGGCTAGAAGTGATCAATTTGGCAAGTAATTTAAAGGAAAATTATCCAGGATGAGGAAGGGATGAGTTGAGGGGAAAGGAGATCACCTGATTTATAATTTTGTGAAAGAGTTATTTGTAATCATTATTGATTATATCTAATTTGCAAGAGAAATACTATCACTATCAAGAATGAAATTAAAGCAAGAGTGTTACGAGAAACAATCAAATCCGTCCTCTTCATTACTCTTTTTTCTACTACTCTATCGCCATGCTTAATCGTTTAACTGTTCTTTGCTTTCGAATCGCCTTTCTGATCTTTATCAGGACTGCCATTGCAGCAAATAGCATGCAGATAAAGGTGACATTTTGAATCATCATCTTTTTAAAACGGTAGGGATTCATTTGCGCAGCGCCAACCGCCGTTAGCGCCACCAATCCCATCGCTGCAGGCCAGCCAAGTTTACCATCCAGAAAATGGACTACTCGACTCTCGATAGTCTCCTAGTGTACTTGCTCTGCGCTGCGTTAATACATTTCATTATTATCCCATCTTTCGTCAATAAGCCCGTATTGCCTTGGCAACACTTCTCTATTCTACAGAGGCAGAATGATGCCTTCAACGGCAGAAGGAGCGAGACTCAGAATTCCTTTAGCGTTAACTACCTATGATACTTCTTTGGGAAGTTAGTTGATTAGATTGGAGACTTCCGAGGGATGAGGTTTAGAAGCTATTACTTGGACGAAGACTCCGATAATTTTGGTGAGATAGGGAAAGTAAACCAAATCTCTGACGATATCGAGGATGGACCTTTCTAAAAGAAACGCTCGTAATTTAGGGCTGCAAAAGTTGATAAGACCTGTGTGAGGACAGTGCTACCTTTTTGACGGATGACTTGCCATCTTCTGCGAAAGAGTATGATAGCAGATATCAGAACGACTATCATCACACTAAGACAGCCTATTCCGATAATCTCTACTGCGAGAAAGCTTAATCCCGCTCCAATGATGGTAATGAGACTGATCTCAACTAAATTCCCTCCGAATAGTTCTACCATATAATTATCGAAGTCCAGTTATTATTATTATTATCATTATCATCATCATACTATTTGTATAATTCTTAAACTCTGATTCTCCCATTATTAACAGAATGATGGTGGTTCTCCTACTCCTCCCTCAAGAAATGTTATTGTGTTTGTGAAACTAATTATAATCTTCGAATAGAGCAGTTTTGTTGAGTAGATATAAATCATTACTTCATTTCATTGGATTTATCTTCATAACGCCCTCTTCAATTCGAACTATCATCCCTTACATCTCTTCACTTATAATAATCTGGCACGCCATTCGTGATGACCCATCTTGATAATTCTTAATTGTGATTAGAACATCTAGCTATTCTTCAGAAGGGGGAGGCACTTGATCATAGTGTGACTCGAGATCTATTCGGCAGGTGGTACAGGCGAGCTGCTTATCGCACAGTCCGTATATATTGATGTTTTGGTTGACGATGCGGTTGGTCACGTCCATTAGATTATCTCCTGAGTGACACCCTACGTACCCGCTTTGCATTGCACGATGCTCTCCTATCTACCCTTGATCACTCGGATGGCAATCTGTTTCCGGTTGTTATTGAACATCGACAGCACTCGGCTGATCATAACTAAAATGATTAAATGAAAATTATAAAGTCACTGAGTTCCTTTCCATTTCTTTCCCATCAGATTAATTCCTCTTTCCGAAACCAATTGAATATTAAATCTATTATCAATATTTTGCTATTCAAATGAAGATATCTAAAGATGATTGATATCAATCTGAAATAGTATATGCCAATCATTATAACAAGAAAAATTCTATCTACTCGGACGCTTTCATTATTTAATCGCTTCTATCCTCCATACCTATCAATCACTGATTTTCCGTGATTTCTAATCTTCGCCATCAAATAACGACTTCTATAGCCCAGCTTCCACCGATGTAATGCATCAAATAAAAATAGTCATAATATTCACTCCATATGCCCAAGCAGTATGTTACTGACGTTAACAGCACAAAAGCCACCAAACGTACTCAGCCCAGCTATGGCTCCACCTTAATTTCACTTCCAGAGTTGAAGCCCTACTATCTGCGAAAATCAGTCTTTAATCCATTGGAAGGATTGGCGGAATCCATCGCTTCGAGAATGCATCATGCAGGAATTGAAGTACCTGCCGTTTAAGTTGTTCACTACAGCAGGCGATGGCTACTTATGCAAGCTCCCACGTTAGCCTAAACATTCTTTAGCCTGCTGCATTCAGGGAAACTCGGGAATATCTACGCGCAACTACTAAGAATTTTTAAACTATTTACCTCTTTGACCAAAATATATGGATTTTTCGTACCGACGCTTCGTATGATTTTCATGGAAGGACTCAGTATAAAGGTTTGGATCAACGAAGATATTTTTTCAGATCAACGCATGACTCCATTGGACAGCCGAAGCAATGAGTAGCAATAGTTCGTGGCCGCTTTTGGGGGTTTGGTCAAACAAATGAGTGGATGGAATGTCAGTGCTGATGTTTTAACGATAGATGGAATGGTAAAATTGTTAGAGGAGAAAATGAAATAACAACCAAACAATCGTACAAAGGGGGAAGTCGGACAGATGAAAAGTGATGAGTCTCCTCCCTCATACGAGCCGAGCTAGGTAGGTTTGTATAGTTTGAAGCCAAACAGTTACTCTTACCAGTACCTGTAGCATATTCGAAAGGCCAAACTCAAAGATGGTTTAAGTAGAAGTTTAAAGCCTCAATACCACAATAAAAAGGTTGCTCAAAAATTGAAGAATAGCGAATAGACTTTCAACGAAACAAACGATGAAAAGGATATAAAATCATCAGTGTAGGGGAGGTCGCTTACTGCCGATGGTAGATCGACCAAAAAGAAATTTGGCCTCCATTCTACCAGCAGTTCTTTATAAAAATATAGTGATAGATGGTGCTCTACTATGGGTAAAATCGGTAGGAAGAATATCGACCAAATCGAAAACGTTAAAAAGTAATCGTTTGCCGTTCATTCTCACAGTAATCACGAACATCCAGGCATCGTACATGAATTGGAAGGGTTGTTCGGAGAAAAGGAGCCAGATTGTTTTCAAATATAGGTTGATGAAGATCATTAGTAGTCGTTGGAGAGGATCGCGGAAGAGATTGAAGAGGTGCTTATATGGTGATGTTTTTTTATTGCTGCGTGCATGTGCATCATTGTAGCAGTTTTTATTTTTGTGCCTTCTGTAAAATTGAATAAATATTATTAGGGCCTATTTGATCTTTTATTGATCTTTTATTGGGATGTAATTAATTGATGCGATCGCAGCTCTACAAATATCCGCCAAGACAGTAGCAACCCAACCGAGAGGACTTTGCCAACAGAGAGAGGGAGCTTACTAAAGTCAGCACATATACTCCTGGACAGTGGAAAAACTTTATCCCGCATTAAATCAGATAATCATCCGAGAAGCAACTCTCCCGAACGCCTTCTTATCAATCCTATAAAACTTTTGAAGCGAACTACGAACTCAACGACTAAGAACCAAATAACAGTAGAATTCGGTCAATTCTCATCTCACGAAAATAGGAAGAGAGTCGCAGACAATAGAGCGCCATGCGTAAAGTGCGGGAACTGCAATAAAAAGTGTTGCCTTTGGTGAGGAACAATCACTTCGAGGAGTAAGGGATATGGATAGGCTGGCAATCTCGAATATAGCAAAAATTATTGCGCCTGGAGGGTCGCATGTAAAACATGAAAAAATAAATGCAGCTGTAGCTTTAAAAGAGGGTAGTTGAGTTGTAAAACAAATGGTAAAGCAGATTGAACGACTACTTGAAGTAGACTGAGCAAAAGTAATGAGGGTAAACTTGATGATGATGCTGTAATATTATTATTGCATAAGAGATAAGGATAAAGAGATTATTTTATGATTCACGAACTGTACTTGCGATTGCTACTCCGCTTGAACTACACCAAATCGAGAGAGTTGTTCCATCCTCCCTGCAACTTTTACTTACAGCAGATTACTATTCCTCCGATCACGCATAGCGTAAAGAAGAAGAGAACTTCGCCGTAGTCGTCGCTGGAGGTGGGGTTGTTTGTCAGGAGGAGAGTAATGCCAAATTGGAAGAAGTTGCCAATTGAAAAGGCTATCCAGTAGTAACTATAAATACTTTATCCGATCTTTTTGCCGAATATCAGCTGGGCAACGTTGGGAAAAATTACCATGAATCCCCCCAGACTAATCGAGTTTAATGTGTAGAAAACGAAATAGATGGTTGGGTTGCTAGTTGCCATTATCAGCACAAAAGATATGATGTTCATGCCCGCAGCCACGCAAAACAATGTCTTGAAACCTATTCTGGAAAAAACAAAACCCCAGATTATTCTACATCCTGAAATGTGTACCGTGAAAATCCATTGCCCAAAGCACCTGATATCAATACCCAATAGAGGAAGGATTTAGTGCGATACTGAACCGAGAGTAGGTTTTTAAAATTCATGATGACGTAAAAGTTGCCGCAGCTTGAGAGGAAGATAATGATTGTAATCATCCAGAATACTCTTGATTTGAAAGATTAGGACTAACTGCTGCAGAAGTTACCGCTTTTATCATCGACGGGGATTGACCTTTATTATTTATCCTTCTATTCGTTACGCCAAATCATTGGCACCATCAAACCGATACCCATGCCGCCGACTAAAAGCACAAGCAGACCCATTTTGAGGAGGCAGAATGAAAAAGTGCTATCGATGAGGGATTTGATCTGTTCATCATTATATCTGTAGAGATCTTATTTGTTTTAAATGCACTCGATATTATAAGAACCGAAGAGGACGGCTCCCAGCCCAGTGCCTGTTAAAATAATCGAGTTGGTGATGAGTTTCAGATTTGGAAAGAATTTATGGCACTCTTTGATAGGAGGGAGGAAGAGGAGACCTGCACTCAGACCATAAAGAACGTTGTGGAAGAGCATGAAGACTGGATAGCAGAGGAAGTACGTGGAAAGGTTGACATATTACTTGAGATTATAACAGATACGATTGCGATGATCAGAGCGACTCCCATTGTTATGGCGCTGCCATAGGTGTGACTAAGTTTAAAACCCATTCGCATTGTAAGACCGGCACAGAACATAGATAGCGGAGCACCAACAGGTGTCTATTCGGCTGTGTTATAGTACATTCCCACATAGCCTGTGATCATGTTCCAACGATATATAGCTCCAACGATCAGATGAATCATGAAAGCTCCGAGCAGTCCGCTGATGGCGGCTACTTGGTTGGATTTTGCCATCTGAAATATGCCTTTAAAGAGATCTATCTCCACTTTGGTAGTTTGTTCCTCCTACTAATCGACTATCTCGTCGGGCAATAGTTTCAAACTGGAAGTTTTTTTCTAGCTGCATGAGGGGAAGAGTACAAAATGATGCCATCGGGAGGGATATAGCTAATGTTATCATAGGGGTTTTTATCCGTATTGGAGAGATGATCGTTATCGGAACAGGAAGTTGCTTATCTTTCGGACTCGATTGGAATCTTTTATTTGTTGATTATGGAGATGCTCATGCTATTAATTATTATTAGCTTGAAAATAACTCTAATATATTATAGATTTGAGTGTAGCAACAAGGAATACTGGAAGATCGGAAGATCGGAGTAGGAAGACTAGTTCACTGATAATATATAGTAAATTAAATATATTCCTATTATAATTTGTGGATTTGGTAGATTAGATCAAGGGGCTACTTCTTTCTTCTCATCACCTTCGAAGGTGATTTGGTAGATCTCATATCCTTAGTACTCAACTTCTCGTCGCTCTTCCTCGCAAATCAGATCGTTGACCTTATGCCCACGTGGATTGAAGAAGGAGGCGGCAATACCAAAGTTACTGAAGAGGATCTTATCGTTGGCCCTGATTCTGACTTCAGCGTTGCCCCAAATCATGAAGAATTCGTCGTAGATCATTCCCCTGAAGGCTCTATTCGTCGAGGGATTGGTGACAGGGGTGTGCAGCTCAAAGATCTTGTTGTTAGTGAGGGCGAATATAAGGCCTGGATGGATCATAGTCTCGCTCTTGGTGTATTTGCCCGAGTAATAGGTGGCCAGGTACACGTTGTGGACAGTCTTGATTACACAGACTAAGTTTTACTTTTCTTCGATATACTTGTGGAAGCTTGTGGTATTTCTGTGGTCGTACTCAAACACAAGCTTAGTCGCAACGATGCGCTTCTTCATCAACCTTTGGATCTATTGAGTGATCTTGAGTTTGTAGGAGAAGAGCTATAGGAGCCCTTTGTTAAAGAAGCTGTAGACCTAGGCAGCCTCATAGGGCTCAATGCCATTGTCTGTAGCAAGTTGTCTAAATTTTTGCTCATAATCATAGTCAAAGAGTGATGCTTTTGGATTTTTTGTTGCAGTAGTTAAAGTTTTAGTCGATGTGATAGGCTATGTCTGGATCCTGGTATGATCACTAACAGAATTTAAAGTAGTGTCCGATTTGGTGGTTTTATTTTAGTCTTATGGCTTATTAATGAGTTGTGATTCTAAGGTTTGTATCTTTTTCAGGAGTAATTCTTTTTAGTTTTCTCTTTAAATTTATTTTTGATGGTAGAAATCTGCTGATTCTTCGGCTAACTTTTCAGTCTCAGCTATTCTTTACTTACTTTCATCGATTTGCTTCAAAAGTGATTTCTTCTCCTCCTCCATCTTGCTGACGTATTATCTAAACTCGGCAATTTACCTGTTGGCTACTGCAATAACTTTTTCTTTCTACGCAAGAGTATCTATCTTCAGTGTTTCAAGCTAATTCTGGAGACTGTATATAATGTCAGAATTGGGATCTATTTTATTATCCTTTGAATGATCGATAAAGGAGTCATTGCATGAGTAAGTGGCCAATTGAAGTGATAGTCCACTTATCCTTTCATTCAACTGGTCATTCTCAGTTTGCAGAGTATTAATTGTATTTTTAAGTGATCTCGCCTCTGACAATAAAGACTATTTATTTTTTTCGAATTTTTGGAGTCTGCTGGTTTGATCTTCTATCTTCTGCAAATCATTCTTACGTTCTTCTTTGAGACTTTATATTTATATTGTATGAGTTTGCTTTTATTATTCATATATCTTAAGGAATTCCTCTTGCTTTTGGCTTAAATTTATTAATTCATTGATTTGTTACGATAAATCATTAATTTTTATCTTACAGCCATTCAATTATGATTCCTTTTCCTCAGACAACGACTTATACCGTTAGATATCTTCAACAGATAATTGTAGTTTGAAGTTCAAGTCATCAATCTCTAAATTCTTTACGGCAATCGATTTGTTTAATTCCTCTATTTTTTGTTCCAAATCAATATTTGAAAAATGCTCCATTTCTGCTTTTTCAGTCTGTCTTTCTCTGCGATTATTTTACTGATTGAACTTTGTGTAATTACAATTAGAATTGCTATCTTGGTGAGTCTTTTACTCGAGGATGATCTCGTAAATTTAATAAGCCAACATTTTAACCTTAGATTAGGTACAGCCGAGCAATTGAGGCATTTTTGTTGTTGCAGGGCACTCAAAGAAAGTTCCAGGATATCCAAAATTTCCCTCCAGTATATCACCTCCGAAGCCAAATCTTATATCTGATTTTCCAAATGCAAGGGTATTAGCAAAACAGCCGTTGGCTTTTTTATCAGGCAGTATATTATAGTAGCATTGGTTATTCCCTTCCAAATCCGATTCAAAAATAAAGGCTTTCTCTTCTCCGTTGTACGAATTAGGAGTATTTGGCTTCACTAAGGGGGTAAAGAATAGACTGCAATCATCTTGTTGGTGGCAGTCCTAATGATGAGGAGGATGTTTGTTTTATTGACGAAATGATTCCAATTCAATTTATCTTGGGGAGAGTATTTGTACAAGAGATTACTGATTTTGAACTGTTTATTGCTACTGATAGTTTCTATTTGTTTGACAATGGATTTAACTGTGATTAAAGTCTGTTTGTGGCAACGAACCCAACTCTATCGATCAAAATATTATTCACTTTTGTATTCGTCAAGTTCATCCTTCAGCCTTTGCTAGTTGTAAACTAATTACATATACTTTTGTTGAACCGATTCCAATTACTTTAATTGTATTTACTGTTCCTCGATTTTCTTAACAATATTTACATTTTTATTCAGTTATTCTTGAAGATTGGAATTTTTTGAGATTAAACTAGTTTTTTCCTGAAGCAAATCATCGATTATAGACTGTTTTTCCGCGATTGTTTTATGATTCTAATTTAAGGAAACTTTTAGATTCTATAATTGTTAATTTAAAGAATTTTCTGATTGTTGGTGTAAAATATTGAGATCTTCTATTTACTTCAACTTTATACTATAATTGGTCTCCCTATCTTTTTTTTCCGCTTTCGCAAATTGTTGTTGTTTAAGTAACTATCCTTTGAGTGATCCTATATAACTCTTTAGTTCTTCCATTAAAACAAAAAAATTGCCATTTCGATCAAATTTATGCTAAAGCTCGGCTTCCAAAAGTATATAGACTTATGATAATTGTTCTTGGCTTATATTTAAATCGTATGCTATTAAGTTTTTTTGTTTCTTACATTAACTCAACTAATTTTATACAATCCATTTATCTCTGCTTAATTTATTTAATTTAGAGGATAATTATTCCAAACTTAAAGATTGTTAATTTAATGTTTTCTTACACTGTTATAGCTCAGTTTATAACGATTCACATTTAATTAAAGATTACTTCAGTTATTAGTTAATTTTTACATTTTTTTATAGAAACTATTCTTGCTTTTTATAATTTTGATCTTTATTTTATATATTTAATTTTTAAGTTTATTTTAAATAATTAGCTTTTTCTAGAGTAAGGGTATAAATTCTAGCATTTGCTTATGATAAACTTTGCTAAAAACAAGAAACATTTATTTACGTTGAAGATTTTGATGCTTTCAGATGATTTATAAATTTGTTCTTAGCGTTTAATTATCTTTTGAGTTCTTCAATATTCCTTTATAATTTCTATTTCTATTTTTGTAATTAAATCTTCTAATTTTACAATGATTTAATTTTATAAGATCTACTTTCTTGTGATTATTTTAAATTGATTAATTAAGTTTCTAAATTTTACATTTTTCTTTTCGTTTTTTATGCTTACTCGAATAATTTTTTATTCTTTTCAACTTAATTTTATTTTAACTTTATTTATACACCAAGATTATCAATTTTTTATAGAAGTTGTTAATTTAAACTGTTGAACTACTTCTTGAAAGTCATGCTATCTGCTGATATTTCTTGTGATACTGAATATAATTCATTGCTTGTGCTTGTTTTTTAGTTTTTTAAATATAATTGCCACGAGGAATTATTTTGCTTTAAAGTGGATATTTTTTGAATAATTAAATTAAATCTACTTTAATAATATTGACATTATTATAAACGGCTCAATTCATTCTCTTTAGAAATTGTATCAAATTATAAGATTGTTTTACATAATTCAATCCAATTTATCATGAGAAATTATATCTCAGAAGGAAAATATGGATATGTATTTGCTGCAGAATATGAGGCTATCGTTTTCTATGATTTTTCATTTATGATTTATGGTTTTTTAGTTGGGGAATGAGAACCATATTCCTTTTTATTTTTACTTTAAAGCTAACTTATGGAAGCAATATACTATCTTAGCTATTCTTTTAAGGCTAAAGACCATCCTTTATTTTTATAACAAGAAAGTTTTGTTTTTGCAAATTATTTTTATCTAATTTTCTTGATAAAGTCATCATAGATTGTAAATAAATTTTGAAAATCATTGATTCTCTTATCAATGAATGCAAAATTTTAAATATTAGTATTAGATTGTTACAAAGCATTAGATAATAATTTGATTTGATACTATGACATATAAGTTGAATTCGTGAGAATAGTTATCATCTTTCTGCAAATATTTCTTGCTGTATTTATTTATTTATTCTTTGATTCCATTAACTACTGGTGTTGTTTTTTGGCTGTATTTATCTCTTTATTTTTTAAATCCATTAACTACTGGTGTTGTTTTTTTACTGTATCTTTCTCTTTATTCTTTGATTACATTGACTACTGATGTTGTTTTTTGGCATTATTTATCTCTTTATTCTTTAATTCCATTGACAACTGATGTTGTTTTTTGGCATTATCTATCTCTTTATTCTTTAATTCCATTTACTGTTGGTGTTGCTATAAAAGTGTTTATACAGGTTTTACTAATAACTGCCTCCAATTTACATAACTTTCTTAATTTATAAAAGGAGATGATGAATTATAAAAGGTTTTATCGCGAAATGGTTTAAATTTGTCTACGACTGCTGAAATAGACGTAAGGATTTCACTCATTTTTTTAATATTATTTTAAACTTCTTTGCGCTTTTAATACTTAATCGTAGATAAATCAATTTGCTTTTATTTTTGTATTGGATACTTGATAAATTGTAGTATTATCTGTTAGTATGATTAAGTTACTAATTTATTTTATTTCAGTTATTCCATACATTTATTTACAGACTAAATTAAATCAGAACTTTGATATGATGTTTGATAGGTTGGCCTTATTATATCTTAAATTTTTCCTATCATATTATTTTTGCTAACAATAGTCATCAATATCTTTTCTATATAATTTTACTCCTTGAAATTTGCAGTTGTCATAAAATTTTTAATTTCGTTTTACTTTAGATTTGGATTTGCTAAAAATTTATTTAATAATCTTATCAGAGTTTGTTATCGTTATTGAGCAAATTCTTTAATTTTAAGTAAATCTTTTTATTGTTATCTAACAGATTCTTCTTCTTTTGTTTTAATCCAATCATCGATTCCTTGGATAATCATATTGTATTTTTCATAAAATGGCCTTCTCTATGAAGAGAAAAAATTGATAGTGTATCTCGTTAATTGTTGTTTTTTGATATCGCTGATTAAATCATCAAGTAGTCCTGTTACAAATATACTGTCAGCCATTACCTTTGATGAATAAAAAGTATTAATTTGCAAAGTTATAATTATCCTTATAATTATAAACATATTAGTTGTTATTTTTCCAAAACTAATTCTCGTCATTTAATATTAATTATGATTACCTTAAAAGATAACTCTAGTATAGTATAAATTTGAGAATAACAACAAAGAGTGTGAAAAAATCGACGAGGAAAGGACTAGTTTGTTGATGATATATAGGAAATTAAATCGATTGTATTTTTGAGGATTTAATTAACTTAGATCAAGGGGTTACTTCTTCTTTCTTCTTTTCCTCCCCATCGAAGGTGATTTGGTAGATCTCATATCCTTAGTACTCAACTTCTCGTCGCTCTTCCTCACAGATAAGATCGTTGACCTTTTTCCCACGTGGATTGAAGAAGGAGGCTGCGATACCGAAGTTGCTGAAGAGGATCTTATCATTGGCCCTGATTCTGACTTCAGCGTTGCCCCAAATCATGAAGAATTCGTCGTAGATCATTCCCCTGAAGGCTCTATTCGTTGTAGGGTTGGTGACAGGAGTATGGAGCTCAAATATCTTGTTGTTAGTAAGGGCGAATATGAGGCCTGGATGAATCATAGTCTCGCTCTTGGTGTATTTGCCCGAGTAGTAGGTGGCTAGGTACACGTTGTGGACGGTCTTAATCACACAGACCAGGTTTTACTTTTCTTCGATGTACTTGTGAAAGCTTGTGGTATTTCTGTGGTCGTACTCGAACACCAGCTTAGTCGCAACGATGCGCTTCTTCATCAACCTTTGGATTTACTGGGCAATCTTGAGTTTGTAGGGGAAGAGTTATAGGAGGAGGTCTTTGTTGAAGAAGCTGTAGAGTTATGCAGCCTCATAGGGATCAATACCATGGTCTGTGGCAAGTTTTCTAAACTTTTGCTCGTAGTCATAGTCAAAAACCAATGCTGTTTGATTTTTTGCTACCGTAGTTTAAGTTTTAGTCTATGTGATAAGCTGAGTCTGGAATCTTTGATTTTCACTGGAATTATTTTAAGGAGCTTCTGGCTTATTAGTCTTATTTTAGATTTATATATTTTGTGCCGTTTTAAGTTTTTATTCTAAGATTTGTATCTTTTGTAACAGTAATTCTTTCTATTTTTCTATTTCAATTTATTTTTGATGGTAGAAATTGGCTGATTCTTCGGATAACTTTTCTGTTTCTGCTATTTTTTGCTGACTTTCATCACGCTATTTGATTAATAATTTGTTTTCCTCCTCCTTCTTGGTGAAATACTATTTAAACTAAGAAATTTCTCTGTTGGCTGTTTCTAGTGCTTTTTATTTTTAAGGAAGAGTATCCATCTTCATTGTTTCCAGCTAATTCTGGAGACTCAGTATGATGTCAGCATTTTGATCTATTTTATTATCCTTTGAATTATCAATAAAAGAATCATCATATGAGTAAGTGGCCAATTGAAGTTATAGTTCACTTATCTTTTCATTCAGCTGACCATTCTCCGTTTACAGACCATTAATTGTAATTTTAAGTTATCTTTTGTCTGCTAACAAAGATTATTTTTCTTTCTATATTTTTTGTAGTTTTGTGATCTGATCCTTCAATTTTTGCAGATCCTTTGAGTATTCTCCCTTTAGACTTTATATTTATCTTTCATGATTCCTGTTTAATTCATCATGGAGTGTTAAGGATGATTATTGCTTTTAACTGCCATTTTTTAATTAATTGCTTTTCTGAGATAGATCTTAGATTGCCTTCAGCAATTAATTTATTTTAATATTACAATTTTGCAGCTAAATCTCCTTTTCATTGACAATTTATTTATAATGTTTACACTATGAATCTGCCTAAGTTAATTTTAGATTTAACTCAGTAATGTTTGCGTTCTTAATAGAGACAGTATTCTCCAACTAGATTAATTTATATTCAAAATCTTCATTTAAAGATATTTATTTAGTCTACGTTATCTTTTAATTTGAGGTTTCCTTGTTAATTCTTTCATGAATATTTCCTTCACTCACAGCATATAGGCTTTTATCTTGAATCTATTTTTAACTGAAGAAAATTTAATAAATTTAGTATGAAATCATTTTGACTTTGGATTAGTTGTTAGAATTACCCAAGAGTTGAGGTATCTTTTTATCATTACATTCAAAGCAAGTTCCATCATATCCAAAATTACCCTATAGAGTGTCATCTCCGAGAGTAAAACGCAGGTCTGATTTTCCAAAAGCAAGGACATTGCCGTAACAACCATTAACCTTTTTGTTAGGTAGCAGATAGTAATAGTTTTGATTATCTCCTGATATACCAGATTCAAAAATGAAGGCTCTCTATTTTCCTTTGTACGGATAAGGAGTATTTGGTTTAATCAAAGGAGCTAAAGAGTATGCTGCAATCATCTTACTGCTGACTGTCTTAATAATGATAAGAATATTGCATTTACCGCTAAAGTGGTTCCATGTCAGTCTGTCCTGTGGTGAGTATTTATATAGAAGATTACTCATTTTGAATTATTTGTTATTAATACGAGCAATTTATTTGAGAATAGTTTTGGCTATAATGAGAGTTTCTTTGTGATTGCAAACCCAGCTTTATTTATCACAATATTATTCATTTTTATATTCTTAGAGCTAATCTCTCAGTTTTTGTATGTTTTATGCCTATGATTGATATTTTAATTACGTTTACCTCAATTTCATTAGCTATTGCTTACAATTGGAAATTTCAATCTTCAGATTATTTTCAAATTATTTGTTGTATGCTTTAAGATTTTATATTTCTGCCTGTTTTTAGTGATAAATTGCATTATTATCTTTTTTACACTCTTAGACATATTGCCTTTGCACATTTAACTAATTTTTAAGAGAACTAATATATTTTTTCACTTAATTAATGGTACTGCCAAAATCAGTATTAAATGTTAATTCATTAAATATCTAACTTTTTAAGAAGGAGTATACACATTATAATTGATTTTTGCAGATAATTAACTCTCCGTTTATTTTTATTTCCATATCTTGTAATTTTGTTAGTTATGCTTGGATAAATTATTTCTCTTTAGTGATTGTGTCAATAGATTATTGCAATAATTTCAGCTATGAGGATTGTTGTTCAGTGTTTTAGATTAAATTATGATTTTTTTCAGTTATCCTTTTTATTTAAGCAATGTTTTAATCATTTTATCTTTTACTATTAAGTAACTCTTCCTTATACTGCGATATTTTTGCCTCTAATTGCTCTTTTGTTGTTATGGACTATGCCAGTAATTTTTGCAGTTGTTCGGCTTATTGCTGATATTTTTATTCTTTTTTTTTAATTTTGGTGAATTAATTTTGTTTAGAATAATTTTATTGTCGAATATTAACACTCTCCTTTTCCTGTTTTTATAATTTTTCAATTTGGTCTTTAAATTTAAGATTTAATTTTGTCAACTCTTCAATTTTTTTCTATTTTTATAGAGCGTCTGAGTATTTTTGATTCAACTATGTAAAAGATTTCTGTTTTTATTCATCGATTAAATTAATATTCCTTTATATTTCTTTTATTTTCTTTTATTGATTTTCAATTATTTATATTAATTGCTGATTATATTATTTCATTCTTTCTATTTCAGATTTTGATTCTGATAAATCTTTCATTTGTGCTAATAGTTGTGCATTTGTTTGTTCCGAATTTTATTTCAATATTTTCAATTATTACTTCATTTTGTTATTATTTATTTTTATATTTTGTTCCTCTTTAGGACTTTTGAAAACGATTTTCTATTTTTCTATTTTTTCATTGATATAATTAGAATTCATTATAGTGGTATCATTAGTTAAAGTTCTAATTTTAGTATTTGCTGCCTATAAATCAGCCTCAGACTGAGCTAAACTCATCTAAACTTTATCTTTTGATGCTTGAAGATTAGTTATCTAAGATTTGTTAAAAATTATTTGCCGATTGAGATCTCCAATATTTATTAAAAATTGTTGATTTTTATTCTTCATTGAATTGCTTTATTATTGCTACTACTTAATTTGTTTATCTTTAATTTATAATAAGTTCTTGAAAGTGAGTAATTGTGACGTTAATAAATTGATTTGTTTTTCCAATTATTTTTTTTATTAAATGAGCTTGTCATTTCGGTTTTTCAATTTTTAATTTGCTGTTTGCTCTTTTCCTAATTGATCACACATGGAGAGATATAAAATTTATTGTTTATCAATCTCTGCTTGTGAAACTGTATTTACAGGCTGTAGATCTTCTGAAACTGAATTGAGTGCATTTTATGTCTTAATTTTTCCAGATTATTTGATCTGTTCAGTAAGCAAAAGATTCCTTTGTTGCTCTTGATTAAGATAGGTCCTGATATTTTTTACCTCTCTAACTATCTAATCAAATTGACTCATGTAAAATTGGCATTATTATAAACGGCTTTTCTCATTTTCAGTATTTATATTATCTTCTGATTCTAGAACAGTCTTGCATAACTAAATCCAATTTATCATCAATGTTTGCATTTATTAAGAATATTGATTTGTACTTTTCCAATTATTTTTCTCTAAGTTTTATATTTTTGGATAAGAGCTGAGGGTAATATTTCCTTGCATTTGTTTTGAAGGGGAAGTATTACATTATTTTTTATCTTTCGCTTATAATTATTTAGTTGCCTAAATAATCAAAGCTATCTCTTCCTTTAAAGTGCATTTTTTATTTTTATTAATTGATATCTTTTTTTTAACAACCTCCATTTTTCTAATTTGTATTATCAAATCGTCATAACAAGTAAATAAATTTTAGATATCAACCAACCTTTTTTCATTAATTGATAAAAGTATATTAGTATTACATGATTTTTAAATGGCTTAGGATTGTAGTTGTGATTAATTCATAAAATTAGATCTCGTGAGAATTATTACCATCCGCCTATAAATATTTTTTACTGTAGTTGCCGATTATTACAGTTACTTTTTTATTTTTCTTATATTTTACTGGACAGTTGGATCACATTTATAAATATTTTATCCAAATTTATCAAAGCGATAAGTAACTAAATCATTCATAATCTTATTAACAAGATCATATTGAATTTTATATTGTTTTTGCTAATCGTTTTATTTCAAAATGGTTTAAACTGGTTTAACCAACAGTTATTCCCAACAGCTGCTTTCCTTATTTGATTTAATTATATGAGTTGTAGGTAATGTGAAACTATTATTTTTTGAGAGTTTTGCATTTGAAATCTGTACATTTATCTTTGTAATAGCTTTTAATAATTCAAACATTCTAGATCTATTACTTTAAAATTATCGTTGCTTATCTTTATCTTTAATTGTAGGCACATTATAAGAAAATTTTATTTCATTAGGAAAATTGGAAAATTGTGATGTTACTTTCTAATAAGCTTCAGTTACTGCTTTATTTTATTTGAGTTCTTCTATAAGTTTACTCACAGTGACGACAGCATCAATGGTTTAATTGCCTACTTTTAATTTTTGTTAAATCAAATATAAATTTTTGTTTTTTGTGATTATTTCCCACATTAAATTTCCGATGCTTTCACAATTTTGTAAATTATAGAATGAGATCTTTATTTTCTATTTCAATTATTTTAGACTTATATTGAAATTTGTTCTGCATTAGGTTAATAATTTAATAAAACATTCCTCTCTATACTTTGCCTGATTTTGCTATAATACTGATATTTTATTCAATTAAATATCTTTATCTTTATCTTTTTCTATTAGCCATTAATTGACTCCATTGATGATCGTTTCAAATTTATCATTGAATTGTTTTATCTATTATACCTTTGAAGAAAAAGTTGTCTTTGTAATTTTTCTTTATTTGACCATCTTGCACAAAATATCAAGATTTTTCAAAATTGATTCAGGGTTAGGCATAGATTTGTTGAATATTCCCGTCAGCATCTCTATTAATTAATTAAAAAGTATTAATTATAAAATATAAAATGGTCTTGAAAAGTTATAATTATAAAGCTTTCAGTATAGTTGGAGCTTCTTTTTAATATGTAAAAAGAATGTGATTTATATTAAATTTATAATTTTTGTTTAGTATATTAATCGTCTATATTTTAGGTTAATCCCGTCCTAAATAACGAACATCTTTGTTAACAAAAATATTGATCTTATTTTATCATTATAAACCAGTCAGTTCAGCCATTATTCTTGCCCCCTTTACATGAATTATCTTTGACTATCTCTTTAATTTCAAACCATTGTAAGTATAGCATAAATGCACATTCTTTAAATACACTCTACTTAGTATCCGATAGATTTTATAAAATTACTGTTCCTTCCTTCCTACCTCCGCCTTGGCTTTAAACCGTGACTTGCTGCCCTTAAACATCCCTTTCATCTTCTTCAAGCTGATATAAATCGGTAATTTTCCATATTTTTTATTAAGCAACTGATAAAATTCCTTCTCAGTGATCTGATATTCGTCCCTCTCTAATATTTTACTCAGCATAGTACTGAAATACTTCCTCTCGTCTCCGTTGATGCTAATTCTTTTGACCATATGGTGGTAGATGTTCGAATTTATGTTGCGACCGTAGGTTTGGGTCACTTTGATTTCAGGACTTCTTTCATCAAGTGATTATTCCTCAATTTGAGGTTATTCTGCTGATAGATCTTCAGATTAGCTGTCCAAGGTATCTCGAAGTTCTTCAGCCTTTTCACTATTTTTGTGTTAATAGGAAGGTTCAATGAGAACAATTGGATCCACATATGAAACAGGGATGTTAGTTGACCGATTCTATTCGAAGTGGTTGGTGTTAAAAGCGAAATAGGAGTTATCTTGGACAAATGGAAAACCAATATAAATGGGAGCTGATGAGTACATTTCACTCATGAACTGAGTGGGGTATCCGCTGCCGTAGGCGTACATCTTGCTAACTATTAATCGATTATAGGCCACCCTCAAATTAATTCAATAAATAAGCTTTTTGGGACTGTTCATGTCCCATATTTGGAGGGAAGATTAAGGGGATTGGATGGGATGAAGGATATTGGTTGATACGTGGAAATGTTTGGAGATGGGTTTCGTTTGATGATATTTCTATTGATTTTTCAAATCGTTTTAATGCCAATAAAAGATAAAAATATTGACAAACTATTTTAGGGTAGGAATTGCAAGAAGGGCTATAAACTACCACCTAAATCAACGAATTACATACTGTGTATTCGTACAACGCAGATTTGGCATAAAATGATGTTATCATCCACCCATTTCCGTGGAGTACCTTTTCCTTGCTATTTTTATACTATGAAAGGACTGAGCCCTTGATTTGCTTGCAAACTTTTGAAGATAATAAAATTTTACAAGTAGGTTCCCGTTTTTCTCAAAATTTAAAATTCATCAGAATCAACACTATAATAATAATCATAGAAACCATTTTAACAGCAATAAACTACCAACAGCCATGAGCAATAGCCCATCTGAGGGTTCAAGGTTCTTCGTGTTTAAATTGTCAAAAAATAATTTTGATGATAAATTTTGTTGAGATATCTATTGAGATTACTTTCCATAAAGAAGGGATAATTAAATATGTTGCCACCATAATTATAATTTGCAGGACTGCATGAAAATTAATTTTATTTGTTTCTTAATACTCACATTTTCAATATGGCAATAATTAACTTCAAAAATCATGCAACTTCATTGAATAATCCTTGCTTTGGCGGAAGGCGTGGCCTCTTGCGAAAGTTCTCTTAGCTTTAGTAATATATTATCGGATTATATCGGATACGTCGTTGCGAACTTCGTTGAATTGCACATCAGTTTGGTTTACAGCTCCACGAGAGCTGGATCGTACCCTTTTCTTTCTTATGTGATTAAATTATGTCTAAAAGGGGAATTAATTAGTGGATTGAGGGGTTTTGGATTGATGAATGTTTAAGTGTTAGGGGTAGTTGCTGGCTATTCGAGTATTAACTGATTTTGGATAAATGATATCGGTTACTTCTCTGCTTTATCCATTCTGCTCTTTATTGATGTTATTTCTGGAAGTCGCCCTCATTTTAACTCTCTTTATTACTCCAGAGTTGAAGCTAGTCCTCTTGAACTCTGGCTTCTCCTCATGGCTTTCCTTCTTTTAATTATTGACAGTTACGTTGGTTCCGTTCTCTTCGACTATTTGTTTGCTCTCTTCGTTTGGATTCTTCTCTACCCAGTATATATTTTTCTTCTTCTCGGCCGTCGCTTCTGCCTGGGAAGGAATATGTTCAATTATCGGTACCTGTTCGCTGAGGGCCTGTGACTGATTATCGTTCGTTTTAACACTTAGATTATTCTGATAGAGCTGCATGAATCTAATGAGTTCATTGACTGACTGAGAGCTTTTGGGATCGAGATATTTGCTCTTCTCCATGTTGCGCATCTGCTGATGCAATCTCAATACTAGGGTAATGAACTTCTCCTCATCGGCTTGTTCGTTCTGGTAGAATTTGATTATTCTTTTTTGTAGAATGTAAAGCAACGAGTCGATGCAGTGATCATAGGATTATTATTGGAAGCGGGTGGCAAATCCTGAGTATATTGACATACAATAAATAAATATAGGACGAATTATCAAAAACGAATGGGTTATAGAATATCTAATAAAAAGGAAATAAAGGCAGGCGATGATAATGCAAGTTTGAAATTATACTGATCCTTTATGTATCTTGAATTGCTGGTCAATTCAGGTATAGTTTATAGCCTAATAATAATTGGCTATATTTTTCCGTTTTTTAAATAAGCTTCATTAACTGAAAGTGATCCCGATTCCCAATTTTATGTAATAATCCAGAAGCTGAGTAGAAAAATATTATATTTAACATCTCATTTTGTTACAGCCTTATGTCAGAAGCGTCAAAAAGTACGCTGGTAATCACACAAAACACCACCAAACAGACGTCGCCAACTCTTGATCAGCGCCCTCCCGTATAATATAAGCAGGTTGGACTCTTAGGTGACTTTGTAGGATAATTAAGCGATGTAGAAATGTAGGCTGAAATTAACCGGCGTCGCGATGAATATCTCGAAATGAAAACGGAAAGAAAAAAGGAAGAGATGCGTATCAAGAAAGAGGAGTTTGGATCTTCCTCTTCGGAAGAAAATAAAAGTGAGGAAGAGTAAGTTGAGAGCATGTCGAATGAAATAAGGATAGTGGTTAAGCCACCCAAAGTAAAAATTGAGAGTAAGGGTTCACTGCCTCCGAATGAGAGCAGCTATGAGATTGTGCTATAACTTAAAAAACTAACCCTTGAGACTGAGTTAACATTCCTGGCCAAATAGTTCGAGATCAACAAAAAACTAATCCCCTATTCTAGAATAAGTAAGATCTCCCTCGCTGTTTCGACTTCGAAATGGGGGTACAAACTTAAAATAGGAATAGCCAAAGATGACGATATCATAATGTCTGTCAAGTCTAAACACGAAGGAAGGGATCAATCAGTGGAAATATTTATGAGATTTATCTAGATCAGGCAAGAGCTGAATGAATCTAAACTGATATCTTTAAAAAAGAAAGTCAGCGAGCAAGAGTTTAATCCTTAGATGAGAGAAGAAGCTCTCCTCTACGACAAGATTTACAAAAAATCTCAGATTATTGGGACATGGGAATAGCGCTACATTGTCATGAAAAGAGACGGACTGTATTCCTACCGTACCCTCGCTTCCAAGCACACAATGTATATTCCCAAAAAATAAGTGAAATAAATCCAAACAAGATTTGACCTATACAAGGAGTATCTGGTGGTAAAATTGACCTACAATATCCTTAACGCTACAGACATGACTGATTTTGGTCTGCCCCTTGATGCCAAATTGATTTGGGTTCGTCATTTCGCAAACATGATTCCCGAAGATCCATGATTATCTTTTATTTTGTTGAAGATAGATATTTTCAGTTAAATCAAAAACCGCGCAATTTATCCTCTAATACCTCTAGACTGATTGGTCTCTCGATGAATCTAATTTATTTAACTTTTTAGTGTCTAAGCTTAGCACCTTTTAGTTCGATCTCATATTCCTATCAATATAGTTTATTTCACTTTTATATCATAATTTTCTTATTACTGATGAGCAGAGCGGACAGAGAAAGACCTCCAATTGTTCACGGGGATGATGGCATCGATTTTAACGACGACTCTCTCTTGGATGTCGATAATTCAAACAGTTTCGACTTGAAGAACGAGCTCTACGAGATGAAAAGCAAGTGCAATGCTATATAATACGAGAAGAACAAACTGGTCATTTCTTACGAGAATGCTATTAAAGACTTAAAGCACAAGAACGCCATGCTGGAACGCTATCGCGGCGACAAAAACTAAAAAGAGGAGAGGAACGTCGCAAAAAACGTTAATGAACTTAGGTACCAGTGTCAGGCTCTCGCTGAATAGAACGATATGCTCAAACGAGAGCTGCAAACTGCTTTCTAGAGAAACAGGTCAACTCCTGATTTTAACTCCCAAGATTATGCACCTGAGGTGGAAGCGTTAGAAGAGTTGATGCAGAAAGAGGCAAGGATAAACTAGTTGGAGAAAGAATTAAAAGAAGTTAGGAGAGCAGAGAAATAACTACAAGAAAAGGTAAGCGCTTTAGCAAAGGAAAATAGTAGACTTCGGGAAACAGCTCAACTACTTTAAGAAAAAGATAAAACGAGGCGATCTCTCAATAGGTAGGTCGAAGAGAGGCAGAAGGAAATTAACCGGTTGAAAGGTGAGAATGCAAAACTGGAGTAACTCAGCAAAACGCTTGAATCTGAGAAGAACGAGGCAATAGAGAAAATATCTCTTTTGCAAGAGGAAATAGCAAAATGGTAGATTTAGGTGTCATAAGTGAGGAACGCTTTATTTAACGAAAAATTGGAGAGCAAAAAGGCAATGAATGCATTGAGGTTCGAGGTGGAGGAGGAGAAGAATCGTTGCAGAGGATTGATTGATGAGAAAGGCCAGGAAAACAGACGTCTTCGTGAATCCATTCTTACGCTGAATGATTAAAACTAAGCATTAAGGCAAAAGGATCTCAACAACTCTCAAAAACTGGATTCCTTAAGGAAATAGCATTCGGCTCTTCAGGTGATCAATAAATAGACGACCAGCAATTTATTAAATTTATCAGCCATGGATCGTAGTATGGAGGTGCATAGTTCTAAACAAACAGATTACGAACTCAAGATCATGAGTCTTGAGGAGGAGTTGAAGAGGGTAAAGGCTGAGGCCAAATAAAAGAACGAAAATGGTGAGAACAATGAGGATTTAAATCGGTTAAATGAGCTGGAGGAGGATCTTAAATACAAGGACGAAATAATGGAATTGATGAAAATGGATAACGTAGAAAAGGTGACTCGAGAGAAGGAATTGTTAGAAAGGATTAGGGACTTATAAGGCCAAATCGCACAGAAGCAAAAGACAATTGACAGTCGATAGCAGTAGATTAAGCACCTCAAGGAGGACAACCGATATCTGTAGTTGGGTATATGTTGATTCATTTAGGTAATGAAGAGCTCAAATAAAAAATGGAAACCCTTCACACAGTTATGAATGATATAGAGACCATCAAAAGACATTTGAATAAGGAAAAGATGTACTTGGAGGAAAAGAGAAAAGAGCAGGAACAACTTAAAGAGGAGGAACGACTGATAAGGATAGAGGAAGAGAAGAGTCCAGGCAGAAAGAAGTCGTCTATCAATCTCAGTAGAAGAAGCAGTGGGTAAAGTGACATTAAGGTTGCTGTGAGTCGCATCAGCAAAAGGAGTTCACTCATTGATGCTGATCTTCAGAAACAGCTGTAAGATCTGACAAATGAGAATTATAAACTAAGAGTTAAGTTGAGTTCGGCTGAAAATTAGGTCGATCGCAAGGCTCTGGACCTCAATATAATGAAAAAATCTTGCACCAACATACAATAAAATATGTTCACTCCTCTTGTCGTAGAGAGTGCAAAGAAAAATCAACCTAGCACCTTAGTCTTCGAAAATAAGATACAGGAATTGGAAAAAGAAATCGCTGCCTTCCGAAATTCTAAGCAGTAGGGGTAATAATTCAAGAAGGGATGTTCGAAACAGGCAGAAGAGAAATACATTTCCGAAATTAAGAGATTAAATTTATATTCTCAGCAGTTGGAAAAGAACATTAACCTGCTCAACGATAAACTCAGTGAGTAGACTCACGCAAAAACTGAGGCGTTGAATCAATTATAGACTATCCAATAGGAGTCCTTCTCCCATGAGGAACAGTATTCCTAAACTCTCACCCAGCTAAACTAACTTCTGCATTAGTACAAAATACTGAAGCAAAAATACGAGTAGGCCACATAGACTAGCAACGACTGCGTCGTGCATTTATAGGAAATCGACTACCTCAAGGGCACCATCGACAGATTAATAAAAAATTACAATGAGAAGAGTCTCATGCTGGAAAACTCTGACAATCAAATTAGAAAACTCAACTAACTGCTCATGTTCAAATAACATGAACTAAAAAAAACACATAGACACACCAGTCAAATGAAATCACACAACTCTTCGTTTATGAGTCAATAAAGCTTCGAACAAATCAGTCAACAGATGCTGCGGTTTAGCTTGGCTCCGGACTACTAGAAGTCCTTCGACCCACGCGGCAGTCTCCCCAATACCCGTCGTTGATGATGCATTGATTTGATAATGATCTGCATAGTTATCCATATTTCTATAAAATCAAATGAAGTGATATTTCGCGAAGATATTCTAATTAATGATGCTAATAACGACAAAAATGGTAGCATACCCTCAAATCTAATGCGATTCAGCGAGTTGATAAAATAACACCAATCAAGAATAAAATCGCTAGATATCCTCCATGCTGTGACAGATCAGGGAGGGTTGCTATGGATTTTACTTCTCCTACTTCTCTTACTCGTTTTAGTACAACCCCTCAAATTAGAATTCTCTCATTGTTGTAGCTTCTACTCTCTACTAGTTGTGTACTTTGTTTGAACAGTCTTCGCATTTGCAGGCTGCAGTACATCCCACCCCGGAGTTAAAACACTCACAGTATCGCTTTTGACAGTGAGATTTCTTACAGTTGCAACGCTTTTCCGCCAAGCTACAGTTTCGAAGTCCGCCGTCCTTAATGCTAATCTTGGCTGCAGCGATTTCTCCCTTAAAGAGGCTTGTGTTCTTACAGGCTGTGCAGGCACAATCTTCCCCGCACACTTTCCCCGTGCTAAAACATTCACAATACATCTTCAGACAGAAAGTCTTCTTACAGTTACAGCCTACTTTCTTCTTTTTGCTGGAATTGGCGACTGTTTGCATGTGCGAGATATGTTCAGCGAAAGAATCTTCCCCTTCGCGCTCTTCAGGACTCCTCTCCTGTTGCGGCGTTTATAGATTCTAATTTTCGTTTTGAGAGAAAACATTGATAGTATCGATGAGTTTGAGGGAGAGTGCAAACTCAGGGAGTTTGTCGCAGGAGGGCAAATTAAAAAATGAGTTTTTGGTGAACTTTTAGTTCATGTGGATATTATAATAAATTTAATCTAAGCTATTGCTATTTTGATGGCAGGAAGTCTGCACCAGTCACCACATCCAAATTACACACATTTGTTAATCTCGTAATGTTGCGTATACTTGACGATATTCATAAATAACCACGCGATATATTTATTGAATGGTTACCGCCAAAAATATAGATAGTCATGAGTCAGCAAAACGGTGTCAAGGAGATAGAAGTTAAACATGAAGAGGCGAATCAGTAGAATGATAAAGAAAACAGGCTAAAGCTAATGACTTAAAAGAAGAGTTACAGAGACAAGGCCATCGAGAGGAGACTCAATAAAAAAATAATTTGTCCTTTGCACAAGGAAAAGTATATACTGCGTTGTTTGGATTAAGGATGCAGCAAACCTTTTGTTTGTTTAAATTCTGCCTGTATATACGCCCATCAACACCGATAACATATGATATTTGAGAAATTCGACTCGAACGCAGTCCGCAAAAACTTTGACCGTGCTGAGAAAATCATCAGTAATAACGAAAGCATGTTTGATAAAGCAAGGCAGATTAAAAATGTGATCGATGGACTGAAAAACACACTGACAGATTTATTTAAAGACCTAGGAAATTTAAGCTAGGTTTGCAGTGATCTCAAGAATCAGGTCGATTCAGCACTGACCAGCTCGTATTTAGGCAGAATTGATGAAGTTGTGCTTCTCGAATCGAAGATAATGACTACTCTCCAAACCATGAAATCAAAAATAATAATCCCTGACGAAATACCAGAGTTCTATCTTAAAAATGAGGTTTCCCTCTTTTTGTAGAAGAACATTCCCAATTTTAAGATGGAAACAGTCAAGGAATTGATAAGGATCGACACAACAATGATTGAAACTGTCAAATTTGAAGAGTTTCTGGGAGGGAGGACCAATTTAATATTCTTAATTCTATGCGATTTCATGGTTATGGGATCATACTACCAGAATGGCTATCCATATAAAGAGTAGAAGATTAAGGATCCTGCGAGCTTTATATTCCTGACTGATGATGAGGCAACCAATAAGATAGTAAAATTCGCGGCCAATCCCGACTGCGACTGCCACATTCAATCTTTAGAGAAGTGCATAATCAGTTTCGGCAAAACTTCAGAAGTTAATGAAGGTTTAATCATTTCATACGCAAATCCCTTGACTATTGATTTTCTGCTGCCCAACGTAGCTTATCTCTCGTAGGATCTCTGGCATAAAAATTACTCCGGCAGTTTGAAATGGAAAGCATTGATTGTATTGCAAATTTAGATGGACTAATGATCACTCCATAGTTATTCTATTTGATATAAGGATTTGCCCATCTCTTTGGAAATGAATTAATTAGAATAATTATCATATCATGCAACGAAATTATGATTTTGTTTTTAAAGTGGTCCTAGTAGGACCCTCAAACACAGGTAAAACGGCACTGCTTCTTCGATTTGCTGATGATCAATTCGAGGAAAACCTGCTGCCTACAATTGGAGTTGACTTCAAGTTTAAGTATCATCCACCACATATAGATCATTCAATCTCTTTGAAGACTTTATTAAACTGCAACTTTGGGACACTGCTGGACAGTAGAGATTCAAGTCTGTGGTAAAGTCCCACTACAGAGACGCGGATGCAATTATTCTTGTCTATGATGCTCAGGACCCGTTATCTTTGCAGGAGATCGAGGACTATTGGCTGTATGAAGTTAGAAAAACAGTGAAAAAAGATTGTTGCATCTATGTCTTCGCGAATAAGTGTGACAATCCAAAAGTATTTATGAAAAATGAACACAAGAAATGGTTTGCGAGTGAAAAGATTAAATATTTTTAAGTATCAGCCAAAACAGGGAAGGGAGTTCACGAAAGCATTAACTAATTGGTGGGGCACCTCACAAAGATAAAGCCTCGCCTATAGGACAAAAAAATCATAATGAGTTTAAATGGCTATGCTCCCTCTCCGAAAAACACTTGTTGCTGATAGATATTTATGAGGTTATTTGCCAAATAAATAAGATAGTAAATGTTATCAAAATAAGTTATAGAATAATATAGGAAAGACGTGATCATGGCTATTTCAGGCATTCTTGCAGCTGAATGAATTTTTCATCACTTAATACCTTCAATTCCAACTCAACTTCCTTCCAATCTTTCTACATATTATTTCCGAATACCAATTGTACGAGCAGCGGTATTTTATCTTGGCTTAACTTGGATATTTTACTGAATATTTTTTCTCTTTCTTACAAGGATAGCTGATTGGCCAGTGTCAGACGCTCTTTATTCTATCTTTTAGGCCCAACTGTCGTCATTGGTGGTTCTTTCTATTTTTCATGACTCGAGCTTTATTCCATTTATTTTTGCATTTTTTAACTTTTTTTCAAAGAAAGAGCTTCTGCTTTTTCAATTTTTTTAGGTGATCCTACTTAGCTAATATACTAATCTTTTTCCTAGTTTTATTTCTGCCATTGTATGAAGCCTACTGGATTTTCATTATATTCCTGACAAACTTTGGTGTAATAGGCTTAAAACTAGCGAGTATGAGTGTAATATGTTGTATCCTTTGGATTAAAAGCATAACTATTTGTGATTATCTTTTCAATGTCTAAGTTGAACTACTTTCGACTGTTGTACTACCCACTTTTTATCTTCTTTTCGATTGTTCGTAAATCCATTGGCTATTTTATTATCTCAAGATAGTTGGGTACATTTTGCCCGATCGGGTCGACAGGAACTCTGAATGGCCAAGAACTCTTGTGGGCTATCAACTTCGATAAAATTTTACTCATTGACTGATCATTCAAAATTGCCTTTTTTGGTTTACTTGCCTACTTTTTCTAATTAAAGTTTGGCTTTAGCTTTGGCTATTATCCAGGCTCGACTTATAGGACAATTGATTTTGATGAATTGGGCAGGACTGGTAATGATTTAACCTCCTTGATACTTCTTTGACTTTCTGGTGCTTTTTTTATTCTGGGGGAGGTGATATATTCCATCAGATATGTATCATCAACCTTCTTCGTTCGATTTCGTTTTTCCTCAAACTGCACGGCTTGAAAGGAATACCCCTTGGGTAAAAGTTTTTGGAGGTATGCAGCTTGTTACTCTGTCAGTTTCGAATACCCTCCCATCATGATTGAATATGGATATAAATCTTCAGATAGCAAGTTGTATATGCAGGTATCTTAATTTATAGTCAATTTTATTTCAGTCAAATTCAGAACAGAAGAAATATGCTTATTTTAAAAAATTGCTGTATTTATCTTCAGGATAAAATCTGAATTCCTAGTTTCACTTTATTGGAAGAAATATCGAGTCATAAAGAATCATTCATGCAAAATTAATTGGATATGTGCTCTGTTTTCAACCTATCCCTATCTTTCTTATATTTATCATTGGTGATACTGCGAACCACTTTCGGTTTTATTTCATGGGGTTTATTCGGCATATTTGCATTGCTGGCATGTGATCTATTCTTATTATCACGTCTGTCCTATATCTTGCGATCCAATTCACTCAAAAAATTGTTGAAGCTCTGACTTTTATAGACTGAATTGCAAAACTGATACAAAAACGTGTGCGTATTGGGAGAAGTGGAAAGGAAGTGAGAAATATGCGAAACAAGCAGACTGTCTTCAATTTCTTCCTTGACAGCACTCACCTCATAAAATTTCTATCGCTTTATTTGCAGTAGCTGCTTCTATATATCGAGGTTTGATTTTTATAGTGTCACTATCTGTTTTTTTAATGCTTTGATCTCCTGTCTAGCGTCAATCAATTATTTGAACAACTATTTAAGCTCTTCTTCGCTACTGTTGACTCGTCGCTTCATCTGTTAGATGAGGTCTTGGTTGCTGGTGGCATTGAGTTCATTCATTTTCTTCTTTTCTTCTATTTTGCATAATTCCTTTTTGGCCTTCTCTAGTTCAAGCATGTTGTTCATCTATATGGATCAAGAATGACATTGCATTGAGATATCCTGCTGGCATAGCGATTCTGTATTGTTACTTTGTTAAGCAGATCTTATAGTTTAGTGGAAAACTCTGTCAGATTGATGAAGGGCAATTTTCGTTCGCTTTCAGTCTACTCCTGATTGATTGTTAAGCGTCTATTTATTTTTTTCATTCTCTATTTCAAAATATTACTAGCAATAAATATATATATGCTCTCAAGCAAATAGTCAAATAAGTTAATAATGAAGATGATAATCAAGGATAAAAATCATGTCACGTAAACCATAGTACAATTACCACTGCAAGTGCTCTACTAACACACTTTAAACCACCGGGCATTTTTGGCTGGAAATTTTATAGTTGTAGTGAGATGAGTGATATATCTGAAGTAGAGAAAATTCCAAAAGCCTTCATCAAAATACTTCATCAGCTCTAATCGAAGAACTTCCATATATTCCAACCTATCTTGATGATATACTCTTCGAGTGTATGCCTAAATATTGGTAATTATGTTTTGTTCTGTTTAATTAAAAGCTCCAAAAACTAATCCTGGACAAGGTTATTCTTTGTAATTTAAAGCTAAGCTGCTGATTTTAGTAACAACTCGATAGCCTAAATAATGCCAAGATAGGTGATAATAGTTAGCGTTTTACAAAACGAACCACCATTCATTAACCTATGTGGTATTCATGAGTGCTATTGGCGTGATAAATCCACTCTCAGCAGTGTTCACTGCTAAGATCCAAACTCCAGTATATTTGATGCTTAATTGATTCTGAATATAGTTTTGATTTGCAGTGGCGTTATCGCCATTGTAAATGTACGCTGTTTCAAAAAGAGCTTTTAAATAGGCTTGAACTTCAGGAGTAACGTTTGCCCCTGTTTGACTTTAACTGTGAGTTGATAAGATTAGTAACATCATAACTCCTATCGTAAAACAACAACTCCAAATGTGCTTCATTATTTATATTACTTTGAATAATTATAATATCATAATTTAAAAAGATTAATGAGAAGAATTAGTTCCTTTAATTTATCCCGAGAAAAGAATTCTCTATTCGATCTTATTACATTGTAACATTGATATCATCAGCATCACTTGTCAAAAAATATGTCAGTGACTCTGCTCTATTGCAAATATTGGAAAAAAAAAATAGTCCTCTTCGTTTATAATCTAAGATAATTAATGTATAATAATGTCTAATAATTAAACGATTAACTGTTAAAAGGATAAATATACAGAAACACCTCTCAGTTATAAGTCGCACACTCGCCGTACATCTGTTTCCACTCACTTTTATCGTTCTTCTTAGTTAGTTGAATTGAACAGTTGCCAGTTTCGACAAGAGACTTATGCCCGTAAACTAATTGAGTTATACGAACGTTTATGCAAAGAGGCAAAGCAAAATGAAAACACCATAAAGGGCCTTAAATAGTCCAACATTAATTTAAAAAATATAAGTATGAAGCAATCCTCTCAATTGTAGAATGGATTGCTAAAAATGACCAAGGAGTAGTATATGCTGCATACAACTTTATTGCATGATTCACTCAATAAAGCCAAGATGTTTATGGTAGATTTACTCACATCATTAGAAGAAAAGAAAGAGGAGATGAAACAGAACTTGGACAAATAGAAGATGGAATTAGGCCAAGCTGGACAATAATTAAAGAAATTACATGCAGAGATAAAATCCAGTCAAAATATTTTGAAGGACACACGAATTGCATTAAAACATGATGCTTCTAAAAAGAGATAAAACGAAGTGGTACTATCCGACAAGAAGCCTATTTATCTGAACTATGTCTCTATAATGGAAAAGCTTAATAAAAATGGAAATAAATAACTCCTGTTTCCCATAGATAAAATGAAACTTTGATTAATTGATATCGGCTTGTATACAGCAGCTTATATATTTAAGTATAATCCAGCAAGGGGTTGGGGTT
>Ga0302280_1000629_pt1 | contig 31362 bp, 33 predicted proteins | sample III_Fen_E1_1_FD_198771 | JGI IMG/M metagenome (GOLD analysis project Ga0302280, IMG submission 198771) | Peat permafrost microbial communities from Stordalen Mire near Abisko, Sweden - III_Fen_E1_1 | ecosystem: Environmental > Terrestrial > Soil > Wetlands > Permafrost | place: Sweden: Abisko... | reverse complement strand
AGATGATTTAATAAAATTTCATTTAAATCTGAATTAATAATAAAAATATTTGGATCTTGTGAGGGATCATTAAGCATAAGTTTACTTAAATTATTACTTTTAATTTTTTCAATAACCCCGAGATGAGCTGCAATAGGAGTATCATCTATAAGAACTGTATTATTATAATCAGAATCGGTTAACCATGAATGATTATAGGGATAAGAAAATTTTGAAATAGGAGTTTTTTTAATAATTCCATTAATAGTATTTTTAATGGTTTGAACATCAACATTTTTTGAATCAGTGATGAGATGACTATATTTAGTATCTTTTTGGATACATAAACTAGGTAAAATAATATCTGGATCAAAAGAATTGAATTTAAGATGGGGAAAAATTACATTAAAGCCTCGAAGCCAATATTTATGAATTCTAAATTCAAAAGTAGTGCTCCGACATTTAGGTTCGATGTAATTACAACCATATTCATAAGCGAATTTGGATCCACTAGTAAATAAAAGTTTTGTACCATCAAATCCAACTGAACAACTAGGTAAATCGAAACCATGAAGAACTTCAGATTTACTAGAATATATCCGAAAAATGAATTGAATATGAATAGGATGAAATCTTGAACGTGAATTAAAGGGTATTATACCAGCATTAATTAAATCATGAGTATTAAGTATCATGGTAAGAGCTTTACTAGAACGTAAAAAGGTAACAATATATTTATTATCGAAAAGTGTAGAAAAGTATTTAATTTTTTGAATAGCTTGTTCTTCGGAGAGATTAATAAAAAATACATCAATATCAATATTTGCATCTGGGAGGAAATAACCTTTAAGTAGATTTTGAATGCATCCTCCTGCGATAATAATTCCCGAAAAATCTAATTTAGCGAAAAATGGATATTCATTGTTCCATCTTGTAATAAATTCCTCAAAATTTTGTGGGAAATGAATAATATCATCGGGATTAATATTAATTGGATTATTAGGATGATGATATCCATAGAAAAAACTTCTTTGAAAAGGATTATTTGCGACTACAGTAGGTAATGAAAAATCCCATACTTTTTCTTTAATATCTTTGAAGTCAAAAATATCATCAGTAACCCCATTATATTTATGTTCTAAATCTGTTTGAAAAGCTTGTTTAAAATCTTGCATTTTTATTATAAATAATATATTAACATATTAATAAAAAATCAAAAATTTGAATATACAAAAGTTATGAAAATCGCCTTTATATAGAATATTATATATTATTGAAAGATAATAATAAAGAAGTTACAAAGTGATTTGAAATACATATACATTTGCACAAATATTCATAACCCCTAATTCGTCCATTTTGTCCCATCCATCCGAGATATTCAATAGTATTATTGCAACAATTGCAATAAGCATTACCATAATTACCATGAACAAGTGGCAAACGAGTATGAATAATTTTTGAACCAGGATGTATTTTCATTAATTTCAACCAATTGTTAGAATGTTCGTTTACCACAATTCCACCAAAAGATTTAAATCGATGGATAAAACATTGGTCAAGACATTCACAAACTAGAGGAAGTTGTTTCAACTCCGGTTCGCCCGGGAGTCTTGTTTTGACAATCTGAACAAACTGATCAATTGAATCAATTGGAGCAATCGGAGCAATCGGATCAATCGGATCAATTGGAGCAATCGGATCAATTATCTCAACTTGAGATTTAGTTTGAATTCGGATATGATGATAAAAACTGACCAAGATAACTACCGACATAATAACCACCAATATAACACCTAAAGCAGTAGAAAAATCCATGTATCTTGTTAAAAAGGGAATAAAACGACTGTAAACAAATCAAAAATGAATTATATCAAGAAGGTAAAAAAAATTAAATGGTTTGAGAATATTTATTAAGATTACATAGTTTGAGAATATTTATTAAGATCATTAACCAGATTCCAAACGGGTTGATTAAGAGAAGTACTTTGATAATATTTGACGATCATATTACGAATATGATAGAGAGTAGTATCATCGGATTGTCCTGTAAAATCTGAGATATGAACGCCATTATAAGGATTATATTTCATGACATGAAGTGTATTATCGATCATGAGAGTATTTTTAGAATTAAAATTGGGGAAGAGTTCGAAGACTTTTTGAAGGGGTTTAGTGAAACAAGGTGGTGATTGATTACGATCAAGATGACAAAAATTTCTACTGTAAATGAATTTAATTTTATGTAATTGATCGAAAGAAAGGATATTTTTGCAAATTTGTTTGGCATATTCTTTATCTGCAGCTGTCCAAATTCCGATTTGAAAATATTTAAAAGCAAATTCAAGAAAGAGATCAAGTCCGGGACGTTTATTGACCCAAAAATATTGTCCATCAATATTGAAATAAAAATCGGCAATAGCGACATTTTTTTTAGAGAATTGTTTAGTAATTTCAAAGGTATGAATTAGAGTTTCATCTAAATCTAAAACAAGATTGACCATATAATATAAGAGAATAGATTAAACCAATTAAAATTATCGTAAAATCATATCAATAAAAATAACTATTTATCAGTTGTTCTAAATGATAAAAGAAAAAGACAAAAAGCAATAAAAGTAAAAAAAGATTTTTTTTGATATAAAGATATAAATATAATAAAAATAAAGAAAATAAAGAAAATCAAATATGGATGACGACCTATTTGATGATTTAAATGAAAATAATTCAAGTAATGAAGATAAAAATGATGATAATGATGAGGATAAAGATGATAAAATAACAATAAAAAAGAAGAATAAGAAAAAAGAAAATGATTTAAGTAGTAATGAAGAATCGATTAATGAGAAGGATGAAATAGTGGATATGAAAATAGATATGAAGAGTGAAAGAGAACAAAAGAAGAATAGATTGAGTAGATTAAATAAATTAACGAATCGAACGAGGGATGAAAATGTGAATATATTTGGGAAACAGGTGACGACGGGTATAGGAAAAGATAGAAATGTGAAGGAGAGTTTACCATGGATAGAGAAATATCGACCAACAAATTTATCTGAGGTGATATCACATGATAGTAAAGTAGAGGTATTAAATAAATTAATAGAGAAAAGGGAGATTCCGCATTTATTATTTTATGGACAGAGTGGAACTGGAAAAACGAGTAGTATATTAGCATTAGCGAAACAAATGTATGGTCCGAATTATAAAAGATATATATTGGAATTAAATGCTTCTGATGATAGAGGAATAGAGATAGTAAGGAGTAAAATTCCCACATTTGCGAAAACGAAGACGGATGATTTGCGATTAGTAATATTAGATGAAGCTGATGCGATGACGAGTGATGCACAGTCAGCATTAAGACGAATAATGGAATTATATATAAAGAATTGTAGATTTTGTTTGATATGTAATAATATTAATAAGATATTACCAGGAATTCAATCAAGATGTGCTAAAATGAGATTTGGAGTATTAGATAGAGATAGTATAAGAAGGAAATTGGCGGATATAATCGAGAAGGAACAGATGAATGTAGAGAAGGAAGCGATAGATGAATTATTGGAAATACAACAGGATTTTCGACAGATCTTGAATACATTACAATGTTTAAAAAGTATAAGATTTGGGGAGATAATTCGACGACAAGATGTGAGTGATTATTTAGGAAAACCGAATAATCAATTAGTAAAAACGATAGTTAAAGTATTAGAAGAGGAACCATTTAAGAAGGCATATGCATATTTAATAGATTTACATAGGGAGAATAAGATATGTATGATAGATTTAATACAAAATATAGTGAATTATATGATAGATAGAGATGATATGACGGAACAAAGACGAAGTATGATATTAGATGGATTAGCCAAAATAGAATATAGGATGATAACAGGAAGTGATTCAGAAATTCAATTAGCAAGTTTAGTAGGAGTAATGATAGCCAATAGAGATAATAATGAATAAGGAGAGTATTTTAAATAATACTCTATGATAAAATATAAAATTGATTTATGTAATACTAAGTAATAATTCAAAAACAAAATGTCTGATATATTAGGATCTCATCATTCGGATGCTCTGGAAAGTGTTAAACGACTGATACAATTAGTCAATGGTCGTAAAATTGTATCAGCAAATGCGATTTACGAACGATGTCAGGAAAGTTATCCATGTCGAGGACATGATGGAGTACGATTGGATTTTGATGATGGAAAAGTACAAGAATTCCAATGTGGTAGTGTTGCAATTGGAGCTATTCAATATTGGGTAGACAAAAATGGCAAATCATCACATTTTTCCGGGTATGTTGATGATGAATTGAAAGAAAAAATCAACAAACTTCGTTAATTTACTTTGATATGTTGATAATATATGTAAATATTTGATAGAATTAGGATTAGGAATAATAAAGAAAAATTGATTATTTATTACAGAAAAATTGATTATTTATTAAATAAGAAGATTACAAATGAATAGAATTCAATTGGGAAGTTTTATGGTTGAATTCTCAATGACAGAGCAAGAAATAGAACATCATGTAGATCAATTTAATGGTTTAATGTTGTATTGTCAAGAAAAACAAATAATGAGTTTTGCGTATGGTGATATTCCAAAAAATAATGTAGAAAAAATTGCAGAATATGTGTTACGTCAATTATATGATTTGCCTAAAACTAAAATTAATGATAGTTGTATTGATTATACTGATACCACAATTTATTTTTATTTTGACAAATACTATATGCAACGAGAAAATATTTTCAAAGAGGAAATTAAAGAGGAAATTAAAGAGGAAATTAAAGAGGAAATAAATTTCGATATAATTAATTATGATAACCGATCGGTGATGGATAAAAAAACATATAAATTAGTGCTAGTTGGTGATGGAGGTGTAGGAAAGAGTAATTTTGTATATCGAGCAATGGGTGCCAAATTTGATCCAAGATATGTGCCAACATTAGGAGTAGAAATTCATCCAATTCGATACCAACGAGATTCATGTTCAAAGGTAGTTATTTTTAACGCATTTGATACTGCTGGTCAAGAAAAATTTGGTGGTCTGAGAAGTGGCTACTATATAATGGGAGATTGTTGTATAGTAATGTGTGATATAACATCAAGACTATCAATGAAATCAGTGGATACTTGGATAAGAGATGTCAAACGAGTATCAGAAAGAGTAGTATTGGTAATAGTTGCAAATAAAGTGGATATATCAGATAATAAACGAGAAGAATGGGAATTACGTAAAGTCGAATGGGAAAAACGAGGTTATAAAACATTTGAATGTACCGCAAAAAACAATCAAGGAATATTAAATATATTGGATTATTTAAAAAATCAGCTATTAATTGATTTTTGACATTTACTATTTTTTTAAATTAATTATTTACTTTGTTGTGTAATGATGATATAAAATTGATTAAAAATTGATTATATTGAGTAATATAATCAGATAAATGTCAAATAACAAATGTATAATGTGTGAAAAGGAAGGAATAGATATAAAAAAATGTGTATGTGAATTTTCATTTTGTGGAATATGTGCGAAGGAAGAATTACATGAAAATAAAAGTAAACATTGTGTAGAATGTAATGAAAACGTATGTACATCGTATTTTAGTATAAATAAACTAAAAGGATTAGAAATATGTGATAATTGTGATATAAAGAATAAATTTGAAAGATTGAAAAAATATAAAATGAATTAGCGATTGAATTCACAATCATCTTCATCAATATCATTATTTAAAAAATTCTCAGTATTGACATCATAATCAATGTTAGTATCATGGATTGAAACATCCATAGGATTAACTTTGAGAATATAATCTTCATCATGATTAAAAACAACAACTCGATTATGTTGTTTACGATTAGTTTCGATATTATTAATTAAAGCAACATCCATATTTAAATCATCATTAGAATTATTAAATTTAGAAGAAATTGAATTAGAAGTTGAATCATTATGAATAGAATTATTTAATATAGGAGTTGAACTATGAATAGAAGGATTAGAAATAGATTTAATTTTCTTTTTGAGAGTGAGGGTAGGAGGAGGTTTAATAAATTCGACATTTAATTTTGTGTAAATATTTTCGTCGAAGATCATATGTGATAAATCTGTAGGATTATTAATAGCAAAATCATCATTAAACCACCATTTAAGTGAACGAAAACAAAAAATAAAACCGTATCTTTTAGCTACACTTGATGCATGTTCATATTTAAGAAGTTGGTCTGGTGAAAGTTCTTTGTAAAATTGACTGCAAATGGAGAAGAATTGTTTACCTGAACATTTTTGACCAAAGTTTTTATGGAAGAATTTATTGAAGGCTTTGAATGGAGTAAGATTACGATAACGATCAATAATTTCTTTATCATTAGAATTAAGTGGATCAATGCGAATAAGATTGCGTTTAAGGATGATATGATTTTTATAACATTGTTCTATAGGATTACTTGAAGTATAAATAAGATTTTGAAAATCATTAATGACTAATTTTTTGGAGATCCAATTATCATGTTCGAGTTCCCATTTAATTCGATTAGCGAAGAAGGGAAATGAATGAATATATTTGTAAATATCAGAATTAGTGTGAGTAAATTTAATGAGATCAAAGATGTCAAGATATTTAAAAATGCTGAGTAGTATGTTAAAGGGTAGAGTGTGAAAAGCATTGAAGAAAAAGAGAGATTTATTAGTGGCTTCAAGATGAGAAAGAAAATCGATATAATAAGATTTGATAAGAGTTGGAGTAAGATTAGGGAAAGCAATGAGATAAGAATTAAGATCTTTATTGACTTGATCGATAAATTTTAGTTGAGTGTAAAAAGAATTATATTTTTCTTCGAGTAGATCATTAGGAAAATTAGGAAATAGAGTTTTAATAGATTCCATATTATATATAATATAAAATATATAATATAAAAGTGATAAAAAACGAAGAATTTAATCGTTATATTCGATGACAGAATGAAATTTGGAAAGATTAGTGGGTTGTTTTTTAGAAGATTTTTTAACTTTATTGCGGCTAGGTCTGCAAGTACTAGAATTTAAGAAAAGGAGTATAATTAAGATAATGGCAACATAGATGAGTAATTGTGTAAACTCATGAGTAGTAGTATCAACCATAAAAGACGTATATATAATAAAATAAGAAAAATAAAAAATAATAAAAATGATAAATAACGAAACATTTATTCGTTATTATCGAATTTTTTTGAAAAAAGAAAAATAAAATAATATAAAAATATTCGTTTATTAAAGTATATCCAAAATGAGAGTAATCAAACGTGACGGACGCCAAGAACAGGTATCATTCGATAAAATATTGCGACGCTTACAATTATTGGCGAGTGGTAAACATAATAATGGAGAAAAATTCAGTCATCAATTAGAAATCGATGTAACGCCAATATGTCAAAAAGTAATAATGCAAATAAGAGATGGAATAACAACAAAAGAATTGGATGAGTTTGCGGCGTCAGTATGTGCGAGTATGGTAATGGAACATCCAGATTATGCTGAATTAGCAGGTAGAATAATAATATCGAATCATCATAAGAATACTCATAGTTTAGTGGATACGGTAAAATTTTTATATCAGAATAAGGATAAGAAGGGTGATCCAACTCCGATCTTATCACCATTAACATATAAAACGATAATAGACAATCATAAATTTTTTGAGGATTTAGTGGATTATGATAGGGATTACTTGGTGGATTATTTTGGATTTAAAACATTAGAAAGATCATATTTATTAAAGACCCAATCTGGTCATTTTCAAGTACAAGAAAGACCTCAACATTTATATATAAGAGTAAGTGTAGGAATTCATGGGAATGATTTAGTTAAAATTAAGGAGACATATGAATTGTTATCAATGCAAAAATTATCGCATGCAAGTCCCACTTTATTTAATGCCGGTACAAATCACCCGCAAAATTCGTCATGTTTTTTAATACAATTGGAAGATTCAATTGATGGAATTTTTGGAGGCTTACAAAAATGTGCAAAAATTAGTAAACATGCTGGTGGTTTAGGTATTGGAGTAAGTGATATTCGAGCTAAAGGGTCAAAGATTCGTGGTACTAATGGACAATCAGATGGTTTGATTCCAATGTTGCGAGTATTTAATGAATCTGCGAGATATGTCAATCAAGGAGGCAAGAGAAAGGGAAGTTTTGCGATATATTTGGAGCCACATCATGCTGATATTATAGCATTTTTAGATTTAAAGAAGACTCATGGTGATCAATCACAACGAGCCTTAGATTTATTTTTGGCTTTATGGATAAGTGATTTATTTATGAAACGATTGGATATTGCATTAAAGAATGGGAATGATAAGTCTGTAATGTGGAGTTTATTCTGTCCAGATGAAGCGCCGGGATTAACGGATGTCTATGGAGAAGAATATGAGAAATTATATTTAAAATATGAGAGTGAAAGAATTTATCGTGAACAAGTTCCAATTGTGGAATTATGGGGTAAAATAATGGAAGCGCAAAAGGAAACAGGTGTGCCTTATATAGCTTATAAGGATTGTGTTAATTATCGAAATGCGCAAAAAAACATAGGTATAGTTAAGAGTTCAAATTTATGTGTCGCGCCGGAAACAATGATTTTAACAGATACAGGATATCATAAAATTAAGGATTTAGAAGATAAAAAAGTGAATGTATGGAATGGTAAAGAATTTAGTGAAACAACCGTAATGAAAACTGGAACTGATCAGGAGATGGTAACAGTTAAATTTAGTAATGGAACAACCTTAAAATGTACTAAATATCATAAATTTTATATTCAAACAAAAATGCCAAAACCAACAACTGATAAAATGTATGAAAATACTAAATATGTTAATAAAATCGAGGCTAAAGATCTTAAAGTTGGTATGAAATTAATAAAATGTGAATTTCCAGTAATTGAAAATGAAGAAGAATTTAAATATGCTTATACACATGGAGTATTTTGCGGTGATGGATTATATGAAACAAGAAAACCTGAGGATCATTGTAGAAATAGAACCCAGGAAGGTACAACAGAATTTCAAGAAGAAGAACATAAAGATACATGTATAGCTAATATTCATGGTGTAAGACCAATGATATTTTTATATGGTGAAAAACAAGAGTTAGCGAAATATATGGATCTTAGAAGTAGTCCATATAATTATAGTAAAGATAGATCTGTATGTAAATTACCATTAGATATTGCTGAAAAATTTATAGTACCTCATAATTATTCAATTAAAAGTAAACTCGAATGGCTTGCTGGTTATAGTGATACAGATGGAACAATTGCAAGGAATGGTAAAAATGAAACATTACAAATATGTTCAACAAATTTAGATTTTTTGAATGAAGTAAAATTAATGTTACAAACCTTGGGATGTAATCCTAAGGTGACAAAGAATCAAGAAGAGGGTATGAGAAAATTACCAGATCATAATGGAGGAGAACAAGAATATTTATGTAAAACGACATATCGATTACTAATTAATTCAAATGATTTATATACATTAATAAATTTAGGATTTAATCCACATAGATTAAAAATAACTAGTCGTAAACCACAAAGATGTGCAGATCAATTTATAAAAGTAGAAAGTATTGAAGAAAGTGAGAAATCTGATACATATTGTTTTAAAGAATCGAAGAGAGGTATGGGTATATTTAATGGTGTAATAACAGGTCAATGTATTGAGATAGCCCTAGTGAATAGTCCACAAGATGAAACTATAAGTGTATGTAATTTAGCAGCGATCCCATTAGGATCTTTTGTTGATGAGACGACGAAAACATTTGATTATGAAGGTTTAGCAAATAGTACACGAGTAGCAATAGATAATTTAAATAAAATAATAGATGTAAATTTTTATCCGGTGGAAGATTGTGCTAAATCTAATTTTCGCGATAGACCTGTAGGATTAGGAGTAATAGGATTATATGATGTATTTTGTAAATTACGATGTTCATTTGAGAGTGAAGAAGCAGCAAAATTAAATAGTTTAATATTTGAATGTATGTATTATCATGCATTAAAAACTTCAATGGAATTAGCCAAGAAAAATGGGCCATATGAAACATTTAAAGGATCACCAGCAAGTAAAGGAATATTACAAACACATATGTGGAATGAGGATAGAGCAAGATATGGACATGCTCCAACAAAACAAAGTGGTAATTGGGATTGGGAAACATTAACTGCAGATATAGTGAAATATGGATTAAGAAATTCAACATTAATGGCATTAATGCCGACGGCATCATCGGCGCAAATAGTGGGTCAGAATGAAAGTTTTGAATGTATGACATATAATGTATATGTTCGACGAGTATTGAGTGGAGATTTTAAATTAGTGAATAAATATTTACAGAGAGATTTGGTGAAAATGGGATTATGGACAGATGAGATGAAAAATAAATTAATTGAACATCGAGGAAGTGTACAAGAGATAGATGAAATTCCGAAAGAATTAAAAGACTTATACAAGACTGCATTTGAGGTGAAACAGAAAGTGATGTTAAATTTAGCGATAGATCGATCACCATATATTGATCAAATGCAAAGTTTGAATATATTTGTGAGTGAACCAGAGGATTCAGTATTATCATCAATTCAGATGTATGCCTTTAAGAATAGATTAAAGACTGGTCAATATTATTTACGACGAGAAAGTACTGTAAAAGCGGCACAATTTACGGTGAAACCAACAACAAAAAAGGTAGAAAAGACAGAAACGGTAATAGGTGCAACGGGTATATCACCACAAATAAATGAAACAAAAGAAGTTAAGACAGTTGAAGAAGAGAAAAAAGAGGAAGTACAATTATGTAGATTGAATGATCCAGATTGTTTAGCATGTCAAGTTTAGAAAATGAAAACATTATATATAATATATCATAAATGATGTTTACAATAATAAAAGAATTATGGACAAGTTGGTATAATAAATGGGTAAAAAGAAGCAAATATGATGAAATATCAAATGAAGAAGATGATTATTTTGAAGGATTACTATCAGAAAAGTAAAAAATATTAAACTTTGATTTATAAAATCCAAAGAAATTAATTTTGATCAATAAAATCATTAAAAATAGGAGAGTCATTAATGTTAATAATGTTTTCATCTTTTTCTTCATCTTGATCACAATCTTTGAAAGAAGGTGAATCATTAATATGAATAGTAGAAACAATCTCAATGATTTCATCATATGGATACTCATTTTGAATATCAAAATCAATCAATGGATTATTATTATTATTATTATTATTATTATTATTATTATTATTATTATTATTATTATTATTATTATTATTATTATTATTATTAATAACATCAGGAGATAGATTAGACATATCAAGTTGAATTTTATATTGATCAATACGATCACACGCCCTATATAAATATGATCCATGAACCATGATACAGCCATGTCCATTAATAGTATCTAATACATTTCTTTGACTTAAACCTGAACTTAGATCATAAAGAGCTTTTTTCTTTTCAGCTGAGAGTGGTAAATACCAATCACGATAAGCCTGTAATTGTTTAGCTTTGAGTTGTAAAATATTATCACGTAAATTTCCGGTATCATCAGGATAATCTCCATTACCTTCATCATTTTTACATAATGATGAAGGTAATTCATCAGCATAATCTCCGCGTAATGATGAAGGCATTTCGTCATTAGTCCATTTATGTTTGATATTTTCCCAGTCAGAAAATTGACTAGGAGATAAAATAGTTTGGAGAGTGGAAGTGAAATGATCACCTTTAGCCCAGAAAATGGAGGCAGTTTGTCTGAGAAAGATAATTTCTTGTGGAGTAAATTTATTAATAATTATGACAATATCAAGATATTCGATGAGTTTGCGACCGTGATCATATTTTCTTATAAAAGGTAAGTCATTGTCAGTCCATATAGGTTTTCCAGCAAGATTAGCCATAAATTTATCATAACGATTAACACCTTTAACAACATCAATAACATATTGATAAAGATGAGTGATATCCCAGGCAACGTTATTAATAAGAATAAATTTTTCGGGAGGTATAATATTAATATTATCATTATTGATAAGATCTGTTTTATTGGAGGCTAAAGATTTTGCAAGCGTAATTGATTTACATAATGAATGATGATATTTATCGATTGAATTAGGAATATTAGCACCAAATGTTAATAAAATATTTGCAATTTGGCTCATTTCAATATTAGAAAGATGTACTAAATGTCTAAGAGGATCATTAGATAATTTCATATGAAATTTTCCAAGTAATATATTAAGATATTTACATTTAAGCGAAAAAGAAAGAGACGAATGTAATAACGTTATAAAAGGAGTAGAAACAAATTTTAAATTGGGTCTATAATTCAGATGATGAATTTTAGATTTACAAACTCTATTAATATCGAGAGTATTCATTAATTTATCATTATGTAAAACTTCTTCGATTAAATCAATATTAACATTTTTGAAAAGAGATTCAAGAAGAGAACATTGTGAATCAGGAGTTTCTTTAAGAAGGGTATCACAATATAAAATTAAGAGATCATTAAATTTTGTTTTGTCTTCTGTATTCCAAGAATTAATTTTATTTTTAGCCCAAATATAGAAATTATAATTATTATTATTATTAATATGTGGAGTAATACCTGATTCAAATAAATCTTTAAGGAATTCATATTTAGGTTTATTACAAGAGCCGCAAGTACAAGAATTAAAACAAAAAGAAAAAATAGTAGATCCATCAGTTGCACTACGTGTAAAATCTGGTGTATTCATTGAATGTAATAGTGCTTGATCTTTCATAAGTTTAATAATGGGTTTAATAATATTTTTTTGATCATGTTGAAATTTAATAATATTCATTAATATCGAATATCCTTCTCCATCAATAGCATTAATATCACAACCTTTATTAATTAATAAATAAAGTAAATTGATATTATTAAAGTTCTTAGATGAAGTAATAATATGAGCAATAGATCGACCTAATCTATCAGTTGATTTTATATCAACATTATTTTGATCTAAGATATATTCTAAACATTTGTAGGCGTGTAAATAGGCGGCTAAAGATAACACATTAGAATTATATTTATTAGTCATTATCAATAAATTAGGAAACATTTGGTGATGATAATTAATAAAATCATCATTTCTATGATCTATAATAGCTTTATGAATAGTAGCAAGTGCAAGAACCATTACTTTTATTATAAATTATAATAAAATTAAATCAAAAATATAATAATAAAAATACCATTTAAAACCGTAAAATAATACAAGATAATCAAAGTAAATAATGGAAAGATAATCAAAGTAAATAATGGAAAGATAATCAAAGTAAATAATGGAAAGATAATCAAAGATAATACAATAATTATTTGATCCAAGAAGTCAATCTATTATGAGCAAAAGACAATTTTGAACCAGTTATCATAATGCATTCGATACCTTTAAAAACACCATCAAGGAAAGAGTGTTCAAATTTAGGATTAGCTCTGGGGGTAAAAATTTCTGGATCTACTTTTGGTAGAATATTTTTGGTAACATCATCATCTAAAGACATATAAGCGACATGAAATTTAAAAAGATATTCTTGTTTTAATTTTTCCAATTTTTTGGCGAGATTATTGCTCATATAGGCAGGCATACTACTATTTTGTAAACCTGATTTAGTATCATTTTTTTTGGTAGTCCATTCATTAAGTTCTGAAGGGATTAAATAGACTGCGATGGTATCATCCCAAAATTTTCCACGAGCCCAGAAAATCGAAGCACATTCTCCCCATAGATCAATAAAATCTTTGGGAATAGCGTGATAAATATCTGCAACATTGATAAAATCAGTAATAGATTTAGCATATAGATTAAGAGGAAGTTTATGTAAGTTTTGTATATCAAAATTATTCCAAATTTTTTGTCCGGGCCAAGGTGATTTAGGGTCATAGATATTTTTGCCTTTAACGGTAATAGTAATATATTCTCTAAGACTTTTAAGATCCCAGCAAATACCATTTTTAAGAATAAAAAATTCTGAATGGGGGATATCGGCAATGTCTTCCTCGGTACCATAAACAGTACTATTGACATTCATTTTAAGGTGTAAAGTTAAAATTTTCCATGAAATAGGAGGAAAATGGGTAATAGGTTTAGAAATTTTGGCACCATATTTTAATAAAATTTCGGCTTGAGTAGGTGTATGACAATGAAATAATGGAAAATTAGAAGCAATATCTGAATTAGCCATATTTTCAGTAGAATAAAGAGGTAAATTTGGATCTAATCCAAATTGAAGAAAAAGAAGTAATATCTTATCAACTTGTTGATTTGCTAAAGGTGTTCTAATATGATTATTGAACAATTTCACAATTAAAGATCCATGAGTATGACAACCAACATCCGTTTTAAGATTAACTGATTTTTTGGATGATGTTAACATAGAATTTATATAGAGATCACATAAATTTTGAGTCATCCAATGAAAAGAAGAACAAGTGCAAGAATCAGATTTCGCGATTGATATATTATATGGATCAGGATCCATTTTGAATAATGAATTTATTATATTAAATACCAATAATTCCGAATCTATGATATTTTTGTAAGATAAAGCGGTATTATTAAAAGTCCATTCAAGCCAATTAGAACGATAAGAAAAATCGATACCTAAATGAAGTAATAATGCAAGAACTTCCCAAGAGAAAAATTTTAATGCTGTTTCTAGAAGATTAGGAGATTTAAGAATATTGGGATCGGTTTTATAAAAAAGTTTAATATTATTAGGTTTATTATGTTTAATAGCGATTAAAATAGGAGTAAGATTTATATTATTACCTTCATATAATTGATTAATGATATCATCATGTAATAGAACATCTTCAAGAAAAGAATTATCAGTGGATGCGAGTAAATGTAATAATTTATCACCAGTATTTTCATCAGAATAATCTAAAGGTAATTTAACTCCACGTTGAACTAATAATTTACCTAAAGCATCAATATTAGTATTATTATTAGTTTTTGCTTTAAGTACCCAAATAAGTGGTGAAATTCCATTTAAAGATGAATTATTGGGATCAAATCCCATTTCGAGAAAAAGTGATACAATGCTAAGATGATTTGATTTCATGGCAATTTCGAAAGCAGTTTCATTTGAATCGAGACTTCTAATATTAGGATTAGCGCCATGAATTAATAATAGACGAATAATTTCATTGCGATTATTGTTTTCATTACAATGAAGAATAGTCCACATTAGGGCATTATTTTTGCGAACTTTTGAGATATAATCTTTGTCAACATTACTATCAAGTAAAAATTGTACACATTTTAAAGATCCAAATTGACAAGCCATCATAAGAAAACTTTCACCATCATTAGCTCTATAAAGAATATTTAAGGTATTATTAAGAGCTAAAATAAATTTATCGTTATCATTATTTTGAATTAATTGATGTAATTCGCCAACAGAATAATAATTTGATTTAACATTTTTTAATTTGGGTGTTTTGGATACATGATCATTATTATCACTCATCAAACGAGGTTCAGGAACTTCCTGTATGATATAATGAATATTTAAAGGATCTAATAATAATGACATAGGATTTGATTTAAAAGAAGATAACAAAGTGAAATAAATTTAATCAAATTTTAGGTGATAACAATAAGATCAGTAGAAGGAGTATTACCAATTAGAGAAGGAACCTCTGGAACATGATTATCGATAAGTTTGATTTGTGGTTTAGTAAGTGAATATTCATTATAACAATTGAATGTTTCAACAAGAAAAGCACCGAATGACATTGCGCAAAATTGTGCTCTACAAACTTGATCTAGTCGTTTATCAAAAGGTTTATTAGATTGATCAACATAAATGGTATTAAAAGCAGATTTTTGAGAATCTGATAAATCTTTATATGTGTTAAAAAGAGTACTTAATTCAGTTTGTTTAAGAAATTCAATTTTTTTGGAGACTGAAACAGACATATTAGAAGGCATATTATCATCTGACAAATTCTGTACCCATTGTGAATTCCAATCACGGAGTTCATCATCTGTTAAAATTTGTTTTAAATATTGGTTAAAATGAGATCCTCTACACCATAGAATAGAACCAACATTATGAATAAGATTCATAAATTTAGAATCAATGTCATGATCAACATTAAGCATATTAATAAAGGTTTTAAGTTTTTGTCCATGGATATTAAATTTAAAAATCTGTGTAAGATCATCCTTAGTAAAAATTTGTCCAACAAGAACTGGATCAAAAGATTTTGCGTTTTGATCATAATTATTAACACCATGAACTGTAGTAATAATATATGAAACTAAATTTTCAACATTCCAAAAGATACCATTTTCGAGTAAAATAAATAGATCATCGGGGATATCATTGATACTAGAATGAGAAACGAGTTCTAAATTATTTTTATTAAGTTTTAAATGAATGCAAATGGTTTTACGTAGGAATTGATCATAAGAATTAATGTTTTTATAGAAATCAATTAATCCATGATTAATAAATGGAATATAAGATTTAACAGGGACACCTTTAATAAGAGGAAAACGACCGATACTAATATCAGCCTTAGCATTTAACAATAATTGAATGATTTCAACATGTCCTTTAGAAGTAGCTTGAAATAAAGGAGTTTCATGAGGTTGTGAAATATTTGAAATAATTTTAAGATGTGATTCATGATATGAATCACATCCAATACATTTTTTAGGTGGAGGAACTCCAGTACAAATAGTATTAATAATTTTAGGATCATTATTACAATTTGTGAGGATACCTTTTACAACTGAAATCCATCCATATGAAGAAGCATGATGTAAAAGAGTGCAACATTTATAATTTTTATTATGAATAACACTATTTTGAATAGATCCAAGATAATTAATGACGTGATTATAAGAAGAAATATTTTGTGAAATCAATGCTTGTTCAACAGTCCAATTGAGTAAATCATAAGTAAGAATAGCCCCAAGAGTAACGAGATGTTTCAACATATTAAGATTAAGGTGAACAATTGCCCATTTAATAGGAGTAAAATTACGAGTATCCGGAAAATTGAGATCAAGTTTACCAGTTTTATGAAGCATATTGATCATATCAATATTATTATCTTCGACATAAGTGATAAGAATAGTTTTACCATGTTTATTAAATTTATTAAGATCAATTTGTTTATTATTGAGAATAAAATCGAGTATTTTCGGTGAATTGATTTGTAATAATTGTTGAAATATAGGTTGATTTGTATCTAAGACAAATTCTAAATTTAGTGCTAATGAACCAGTTTTTCTAGTAGGAGATAAGATAAGATCTTCAATTACTTCAATAGCTAATTTTTGATCAGTAGTTAATTTTGTGTCTAGATATCCTTTAATTAAAAATGAAATTGTAGGACGTGGACCAAAACCTTCTGTAGGTTTATTAATATTAGTTTCAGGAAGATTTGCAAGTAATTTGACAATATTCCATTTACCTTTAAGTAAAGCTTCTTGAAAAATAGTAGTACCATTTTGACCATAAGCATTAATATCTGCGCCATGTTGAACTAACATAATTAAAATCTCGGTATGATCATTATTAAAAGCGCACCAAACAGGTGTATCATTATCAGAACTAGTTAATTCAACATCAGCACCATTATCAAGTAGATATTTAGCAATAATTTTATTACCACAAATACAAGCGGTATGTAAAAAAGTATTATCACCTGGACTGGCAACAATATTAAGCATATCCAAATGATATTCAAAAAAAAAGTCCAAATTATCTACTTTAAGTGCTTCAATTATTTGATCAATCTCAACTCTCATATTTAAATGTAGAATATAATTCTAATAAAATTAGATCAATTTTATTATAATCAAAAATATCTCAAAGTGATTAAAGGTCAATAGATAAATAAAAGGGATTTCTCTAAAAACAAAGATATATATCTCTAAAAATCAAGGTATATATTCTAGAAATCAAAGATATATATATTCTAAAAATCAAGGTATATATTCTAAAAATCAAGGTATATCTAAAAATCAAGGGTAAAAAAAGATATATGATTTAATCAAGTGTAACATGAAAATTATGTAAAATTCTATGATAAATTGGAGATAATAAGAAACCAATATTAGTAATTAATAATAATGCACAAAAATTACAATAAAAAATGGAAAAAATCTTTGCACTATCTTGAGTAACGATAACAACTGGTCCCATATTACTAACATCCATACCAGCTGCATAAAAACTATCAAACCAAGATAACTCTTCAAAATAATGATATCCTAACATACCAATAATAGTAGAAATGATGATAATCAAAAGAACAATAACAAAATTTAAGAGTAATCTAAGACTTAAAAGACAATTAGTAGCTATTTTTTGGGTATGATGTTCATAAGTGAAAAGTGAATTATTATTTTTCTTATTATTAAAATCATTAATTAAAAGGTCATAAGTATTTGTCGAATTTGATGAATTATAAGAATTCATAAGTAGATAATAAGATAAAATAGAAATCAAAAAAATAAAACTTTACAAAAAACCAACGAATTTTCAAAGTTTATTGAAAATTTAAACTAAATTTTAAAAAATTATTTGTCTCAATTAGTTTGTTAGATAAACAAAGAAATAATATAGATAAATCAATCAAGGTAAAGAAAAAGTTTTGACTTTGTTTTGTATGGTAATGGACATATCATTAATTTGAGATTTAAAAGGTTCATCGGAAAGTATTTTAACGAAATCGACTAATTTAGGAGTAGGTGATTTTTCTTGTGCTGCAAGAGCTAATTTAACTACTTTATCGAGAATATCAACGAGTTCAAGGATATCTTGTTCTTTGAATCCGCGAGTGGTCATAGCGGGAGTACCTATACGAACTCCACCTGGAGAAAGAGCTGATTTATCTCCAGGAACGGTATTTTTATTGATACTAATATGACATAAATCGCAAATAGTTTCCATTTTAGAGCCAGATAAATTTTGAGGACGAAGATCCCAGAGAATCATGTGATTATCAGTACCGTTAGTAATTAATTTATATCCGATATTCATTAATGCTTTAGCTAGAGTATGAGTATTTAGAATGATTTGATTAATATAAAGATTAAAAGCTGGTTGCATGGCTTCGTGAAGAGCAATAGCAATACCACCAATAACATTATTATGTGGTCCTCCTTGGCAACCAGGGAAAACGGCAAAATTAATGCGTTCAATAAATTCATTGAGACAGAAAATGAGAGCTCCGCGAGGGCCACGTAAGGTTTTATGAGTAGTAGTGGTAACAAAATGGCAAAATTCGAAAGGATTATTGTGAACTCCTGCGATAACGAGTCCACTAATATGTGCAATATCAGCTAAAAGATAAGCCCCGACAGAATCGGCGATCTTGCGAAAAGTTTTGTAGTCCCAATCACGCATGTAAGCGGAACCACCACAAATGAGTAATTTAGGACGAACGAAAGAAACTTGTTGAGCGAGAAGATCATAATCGATAAGACCTGTATTAGGATTAGTTTTGTAACCAAAAGATTGGAAATAGATAGCCGGAGCAGAGATTTTCTTAGCTTCTGTTTGATAACCATGACTTAAATGTCCCCCAGAAGGTAAATCAAGTCCCATAATACGATCATTAGGTTGAAGAATAGCGGTCATAACTTGAAAATTAGCGGGTGAGCCACTAAGAGATTGAACATTAACGGACCATTTAGAAGAATCAAGATGAAAGGCTTGAAGAGCGCGAGATTGACATAGAGTTTCGATTTTATCGATGATATCATTACCACCATAATAACGTTTACCAGGTTGGCCTTCTGAGTATTTATTGGTCAAATGACTACCAAGAGCTTGCATAACGGCAGCAGAGGTAAAATTTTCGGAGGCAATTAATTCGATGCCATTAAATTGACGTTCTTTTTCGAGAAGAATAAAATTAAACATTTCGGTATCATGAGGATAATTGAGAGACATATCTGGATAAAATAAATAAAGAAATAATCTGATCAAAAATATTATCATATGAATAAACTCTATGAAATAAAAGAATTAGTTTGTAAAATGAAAAAAATTGAAAAAAATGTAAAGTATTAAGTAATGAATGCAATCTAAATGGATATGGTATCAATGGTTTAAAGAAGCATCGAATATGCCATGTACGATATGTAATCAGAATAATATGATAGCAAATGAGAGTGGTCGAACATGGATAAATGGATTAATTATAGGGAGAAGGGAAAGGGGAGTGGAGACATATCCAAATGTGATGCCAGTATGTATCACATGTGGACAAATTTTACAAATGGAGAATGGAGGAGTTATAGATTATATGGTATATATAGGTAAAATGAGTGAACAAGAAGGGAATAATACTAAACAACGAATATATGAAGAGATGATAAGATATGATAGCATATGTCCAATTAAGAAGAGAAATGGAGAGAAATGTACACGACTCAAATGTTCGAAGGATATACATATGTGTGAAATACATTATATGGATTCTGCAAATTATGCAACTCCGATGGATATTGATTATATAGGTCCTTCTAAAGGAAATTCTTATTATTTTTAAATGAAAAATTGATAAAATTAAAGATTAAAAACAATTAAGAAAGATGAGCGAATTAACGATAAATATCTCTGAAGGTTGTGAAAATTGTTGTGAATGTTGTACAACAAAAAATTTCGAATGTTTATTAGGGTATATAGCAAAATTTGCAGGAGTAGTAATAATTGCAATACATATTATGTTAATAGTTATGGCAATAGTATATACAATAACATTTAGTGCAACAAGTGAAAACATTGAATGGATGCCATTATCATTGAGTATTATATGGACAATAGGTAATATTATATATTTAGTAATATTTTGGAGTAATTTTTGGGCGACGGAATTTGAAAAGAAATTGAAACATTTAGAAGGTCATGATTTAATATGTGAAAAATATCCCAAAATGAGAAAAATTCCATATGTAATATATGGGATTAATTTCATAATTTCAATAATAACATGGCTATTTTGTGTAATTTATGGGCAAATAAATTATAGTAATTTACAACAAGAAGAAGTATTACAACCATTAATCAATGAATTTTACTTTATGGTTGCATATTATTTCTATTTATTTATAATGATCGGAATATATTATTTAATAACTTTATCAGTACAAAAAAAGGACAAAAAAGGCAATATAATAAATTAGCTAATTTTATAATAACTTTGTAAATAATCTACGATAAAATGAAAAAATTGATTAAATTAATATAAAAATTAAATGGACGAATTATTGGATTTGGATGATAAGAAGGAAGGATGGTTCATAAAATTTGATAACATATGCATTAACTCAGATGACGGCTATCCATGTTACTTAACTAAAGAAACATGGTTAAAATATAAGGAAATAAAAAAAGAAAAATGTAAAATAGAAGATTATGAAGAACAAATTGAAAAACAAATAAAATCAAATGAAAAATTACGATCATTACAAACTAAAATACGAAATTTGCAAAAAGAAGTAGATGAAACACGTTTCCGTCAAGAAAAGAGTAATAGCCAGTTTTGTAATGAAAAAGGACATAATTGGAGATTAGATTTATATTCAGATTCATGCGGAAATACATTGAGATGTGATATATGTAACGCATATAAAAAATACTTTGTAAATGAGAATTTGAAAAAAGGTGATTAAAAAGATAATAAAATGAATTAGATAAAAAAGATAAATTAGATAAAAAAGATAAATTAGATAAAATTAGAAAATTAAATTAGATAAAAATAAAACAGCTTAAAAAAAACCTAAGTATAAATCATATAGAAAAATAAAAATGAATCCGGAAGTGTTTAAAATGACGGAGGATAATTTCCCGATTGTGTTTATCATTGATAATTTCTATGAGAATCCAGATGAAATGCGAAAATTAGCAATGGCAACACCGAAAGCTGAGAATATACGTTTTTGGAAGGGGAAACGATCGGCAACATTGGATGAAAAGATTGTGGAACCGATAAAGAAACGATTTGAAGAGTTAATAGGACATGAATTTAAGTTTTTACAAAGTCATTTTCATACATGTGATGTGACAGAACCATTAGTATATCATTCAGATTTACAAGAATGGGCAGGTGCGGTATATTTGACACCCAATGCTCCACCAGAATGTGGAACTTCATTATGGAGGAGTAAGAAAACTGGATTATATAAATCACCGACAGAAGAGGATGCCAAACGATTAGGTAAAAGTACGGCTCAATTAGCACAAGAAACATATGGTAATGCATTATTAGATAAAACCAAATGGGAATTAATAGATCAGATAGGAAATGTATATAATCGATGTGTGTTATGGAGAGGAGATTTATGTCATTCAAGTTCAGGATATTTCGGACATAATGAGGAAACTCAACGATTATTTCAATTGATTTTCTTACATCGTGATGATAAAAAATATTAAAAAATGATTGATATCTAAAATTTAGATATCATTAAATAAAATTTGATGTAAAAAATGTAAATTCAAAGGATTAGTAGAAAGAGAAGGAAAAATGCAACTTCAATATGAACTAGAAAATGATACAAAATGGGTGAAATGTGAAATTAAGAGTATAAATGAAATAAAATTAACTGAAAAGGAGAGAGAGATGATTGCGAATATGAAAGATGTAAAATTTGAATGTCATTCTGAATTATGTGATTCAGGTGGGAGATGTGATTTATATGAAAAAACAATGATGAATTTTTGTATGGAAATGGAAGAAGATTTCAATAGATTTGAAATTCGTAATAAACATGAAAGTTTATTGAAAGAAATACCATCACTAGATAATTTTATAGCAAGAGAATTAAATAATAAATTGGTTATATATGGTACAGCTGAAAAGAGACAACTTGAATTATGGTTAAAAAACAAAGGATATCCATTAATCCGTATAATGAATATGATACCATTTGAGATTATAGTGGGCAACCCCTATAAATGTGATTCAGGTATAATAGAACAATATATACCGAGTGCACATAATATTAGCTTAAAAAATGGAAAAATAGGACAAACTATTATCACAGGTCTATGTGATGAGATTGAATATAAAAATTGGAGAAAATCCCTATTATTTACTAAGAAATATGATATTCCTTATGATTCATCAACAATTGAAGAATTCAGTAAGCAAATGAATAATATCGAAGAAGGAGCAACATGGAGTTCTGACGAAGATGGAAATATAGTATTAAGTGGTTATTTTATACCACAAATATAAAAAATTGATATAAATTAATTAAAATAATATAAAGATAAGATAAATCAATTGAAAGTAATATATCGAATAAAAGATGAATTCTAATGCAACTATTGAATTAGAAACAAATAGTAATTATAATGAATGGTTTAATAGTAATTATTTGGGAAGAACATTTACATTACCTTATTTTACAAGATGCATATCTGAATATCAAGAATTTAATTCTACAATTTTCAAATTACCTGAAGAAAACAAAGAGATAAATGAAATAGTTAAAATGTTAGAACGATTGGAGATAGATGATAAAAAAAGTATAAATAATAACATACCAGAATCTGATGTTGATTTAGTAATTGCTCAAACAAATGTTTCTAGATACAAAGCATATGTGGCATTGGTTAAATATAAAGGCGATATAGTTAACGCGATAGTGGAATTAACAGATTAGAATTTATGAACAAAATAATGAAAAGTGAGGAGTGAATCATTAGTATTAATAATATAAAATAAGTCTTTGTTATGATCACAAAAGAAACATTTAGAAATAGTTTTAGTAATGTCTGAAATTTTTGGTGGTAAATCATTAGATAGAAAAGGTGTTAAAAGAAAAGTCTTTTTGTTGAAATGATCAACAAAAATACAAGACCAAATATTGTTAATATTGATAAATAAAGCAAGTTTGGAAATTAGTGAATTTTTAGGTGGTGTAAAATGAAAAGGGTGTTCATTATCAATTAATCCAATGAAATGAAAGGATGGAAAATAAGATTCATAAACTTGCATATAATGAGAAATATCATGTGCGCTTAAAAACATGATGGTGATCAAAGAATAATAAAAATAAGATCAAAAAAAATTATTTGAGATTAACTGATTCAATGGATCCTGATTGGTAGAAAGTTGATAAAATATCGTCCCATTCCTTCTTTGAAGTAGAATTGAGAGCATTAAATTTAAAATAATCTTCCATTTTATGAGTGCGAAAAAAAGGAATTACAAATGTCTTAATATAGCATTTTTGTGCATCGGCTAATGTTTCAAAAGCTCCAACAATAGGTTTATTAACGCGATTAGTCGCCATATAATCAAAAGCGTAAAAAACAATAAAGATTTTCATAATGTAAAGTATAAAAATTATGAAGTTTTTAATAAAATCAAAAATTATAATATATCGAGCTATTTAGATAAAAAGGATTGAATAAGATCAAAAACTTAAATAATATATATTATTCGAGAGAAAATAAATAAATCTTAAAAAATAACAAAATAATGTAAAAAAGTAAATATAAATCATAATTAAAAAATCACTTAGGAAATTATAAATTGTCATATTAGAAAAATGGATAAATAAGTTAAAATAATATAATTAGATATAAAATCAAAAAAAATGAAAAAATACTGAATTACCTGAGATAATATTACAAAATAAAAAAATTAGAAAAGTTTAAGATTAAAAGAATAAACGAGAAAAGTAATAGAAAAACTAACTAGAAGATCGATAGAATAATGTGAACGAGTTAAAAGAATTAAAAGAATATTAAAAGAATTATAAAGGATAAGAGTAGGTAAATTGAATAAATTATAATTATAGAGAATAAAGGAGAAAAGAACGGTAATGGCGAAATGACCACTAAAAATTTTGTCATAACAGTGACCGCGAAAAATATTGGAGAGATCATATTCAGAATCATCGCAATTAGAATATTTGGGAAGGATGGTAACATTATTGAAGATACTGCGAATTAAATATATAATGGGAAGAAAGGCTAAAAATTCTAAAAGGAGATCATTTCTGAAGAAAATGAAAACGATGAAGGGTAATAAAGCCATAAAATCTAAAATTTGATGTAAATAATTAGATTGATAAAGATCTGGTAAAAGCATGTGACTGATATCATAAATATCATCTTTGTTATTAGTATTATTATAAAAAGATTTGCCGGTTAAATGGCAAATATAAGATAAACAAACAATAATAAAAAGAACGATAATGGTTAAAATGATGCTCTTATTATCCATAATGGTAAAATATGATGAGTAATATATTGTAAACTATTATTTTAAAAATAAATAAGTAATATGTTATATTCTATGCATAATATATATATTATAATTAAATAGTAATAATGAGTGAATTTCCGAAAATAATTCATCAGATATGGATACAAGGTGAGGATAAGATACCCGAAAAATTTCATGAAAATATTTCAAAGAACAAGGAGAATAATCCTGATTGGAAATATATAATCTGGGATGAGCCTATGATAATGCAATTATTAAAAGAAACAAATCCAGAATGGTTAGAAACATATAATAAATTAAAATATTTGCATCAAAAAGCTGATTATGGTAGATATGTCATATTATATCTTCAAGGGGGTATTTATATAGATATGGATGCATATACAATAAAATCTTTGGATTCATTAAATAGTAATTTTGGGGAATATGAATTGTTGGTATCGAGGGTAAATACGAATTTTCTGGAGAATTTTCTATCAACATGGCAAATGAAGAGAATAATAAATAATGGAGTAATAATGTGTAAACCAGAAAATGGAATAATGTTAAAATTAATAGAATCAATAGTAAAAGAACCTATATGTGAAGATTATGATACAAAATATATGTGTATTCAGAGAATAACAGGACCAAAGAAATTTAGCAATATGATATATGATAATATGGATGAAAAAGTGAAGATATTAACTTATGATTACTTTGAACCATGTTTATTATCAGAATGTGATATAACATCAAATACATATATAGTTCATAAACATGAAAGTTCATGGATATCGAGTTATATGAGAAAATTTTTTCAAAGTTATGTGTATTTAAGATCAAATCCAATATTAGTAATAATATTAATATTAATCATAATATGTTTATGGTTTGCATTTACTTCTTAATATACTTTGAATATTATTCAAAGTATCGTTAAACAATTACAACACAAAGAATTAAAAAAACAAAGAATTTGAAAATAAAGAAATTTAAAAAAGAAATTTAAAAAAAGAAATAAAAAAAGAAGAGTAATTACTCTTCTTGAACTATCGACTAATATAATTAATTGAATTGTCTTTGATCATTTCAAATCTAGTAGGTAAACCAGCAATTAATTGTTTTAATGTCTTTGATATGTAAACAATTAATTGAATGCATCAGTCAAAGTTTATGCAAGACCCCCCGGCGAGTCTGTAGACTGATGCATTCATATAATTAAAAAAATCAAAGACATTAAAACAATTAATTGCTGGTTTACCAAATATAATTAATTGTGATCCAAGACAATTTAATTAATTATATTAGTCAATTCTTTATAAAAATAATTAAAAACAAAGATATAATATTTGTTTTTAAAAGAGAGAGACACGTGGCATTTGAAGACCTGACTTGGTGACAGCAATTTGGAATGCATTAATATAACTAAAATAGATCCAAGCAATAATGGCTAAATTGACAACAATGCTGGTGAAGGCACCTGAGATTCCATAATTAGAGAAAAGGAGAATGGTGACACCAAGAGTCCAAAGACAAGCAATTTTAAGATAATCCGAAAGAGCATCAGCTGCATTTTGGAGAGTCTCTTGGTCTTTAGAGAAATTTTTAACGGAGAATTTGGAACTCATTTCTACGCCTCCAATGGCAAATTGAATGGAAGAATAGAGAATGGCTTCTCCAAGCATTTTCATGTCAAATGAAGAAAAAAAAGAATTCATAAATAATGAGAGATTGTATAATATAAACAATGAATAAAAAAATTATAAAATTGCTAATATTTATAATAAATATAATAAATAAACATAGGTATTCAATAAGTCGAAATATTCATCAAAGAATATAAAATAACAAAGAAATTAATTAGTCAAATGATGTGTTTTGAGGGACTCTTTGGCATTTTTGCCAATAAAACCACACTCTCGACTACAGTATTGAAATCCCATAGTACGTGGTTTTTTCTGACAAACTAAACACAATTTCTGATCAATCTGAGTAGTTTTTTTGGTCAAATTTTGAACAGTTTGTTTGATCAGAAGCTCCTTATGAGTATCTTTGGAACGTTTTGAAGCGATAGTACATGCCGCACTGCAATACTCATAACCAAAAGTTTTTTTGTTGTTTCCGCACATGTGACATAGTTGTGCGGCTTCCTTATGGAGCAACTAATATTGCAGATAATGAAAATTTGATTGTGCTAGTAATTCATCACGTTGAGAAGACATATTTGATTACTAATTACAAAATATATTAATCAAAATCTCGATTACATCGAAGAGTGTAACAAAGTAAAATTGATTTAAAAATAATAACATGTAAATGATAGGTTCTTCAATAATGGATGAAAAGAAGAATCCAACATTAGATGGAAAACCGAAAGATGCCAAGGATCAAGTTTACATGTTATGTTCATTAGGATTTGATCAATTTGAAATATATAAACTTTCGACAAATTTTGAAGAATTGCAAAATTATATTATAGAATTAAGACAAAGAGGCAGTGTTTTGACCAATGCTAGTTGGTATGATTGGACGATACTTCGTTTATAATGATTCAATGAATAATAAAATAAATGATGTAATAATATATGGTGAATAAAAGTATATTATTACTTTGTCATGGAGAAAGACATGATTTAGAAGGATGTCCAACAACAGGAATCCCATTAACAATGAAAGTATTGAAAGATATGTATACAATAGATAAGAATGAAGGAGCATCGCCAGATTTAGTAACTGATTGGAGTAAACCAATAAAAATTTCGAATAAGTTTGAAATAGTTACGACCAGATGTTGTATGTATCATGTATTTGTGAATACTAAAGGAGATTTGGATAATACTAGCTTTAAGAATGTTGAAAAAGTGTTAAAAATAGGTGGATATTTTATATTTTCGATGGCTCCATATGGATTAGAAAAATTTGGAAAATATTTATTAAGAAAAGGATATTATAAGGAGAATATTAAAAATCTGAAAGACCAAGAATGGTTAGAATCTAAATTACCTGAATGGAAAGGAAATAGAAAAGTAAAATTACCAATGAAGAAAAGTTTGATGGATATAAATAGAAGAGAAAATGATGATAAATTACATAAACAATTGTTAGAATTAATGGTTATGTATGTTGAAAATAAATATAAAAAATTAAAGTTGATAAGAAAGAAGTCAGAGATGGATAAATTTAATCAAATGATAGGTAAAAAATATATGACAATCAATGATACTGAAGATGTAATAGGAAATTATAATAAATATAAGAATTGTTGGTATTTTATGAAAACCAGCTGAAATCAAAAGATAAATATATAAACATAATGAAACACAAAGATAAATATGTTTGACATATTTATTTAGGAGTAATGTTCGATATAATCATTTATTAAATCTCTAAAATCATAAGAAAGCATAAAAGAATTGATAGAGTCATCTAAAAAATGGATGACTTCATCATGATTACGAGGACCATCAAAAATAATTTGAAAATTATGAATGGTGAAAGTCCATTTAGAAATAGAATGATCATAACGATTATCATAAGAGGTAAAATATTTTAGATCTTTGAGAATATGTAAAAGAATTTGAAACCATTTAAATTCTTGATGATTAGAATTGAAAAGAAGGATATTATTGAGATGTTTATTAAGATGATATAAATGAAGATTAAAATGAAGAATATTAAGGGTGTACCATTTATGTGATGTAAAATAATGATTTAGAATATAGTAATTAATTTTAGATTCAACAAGAGAAGGTATTTTGTGTGAAGAATTCATTAAAAAATTAAAAATTCAAAATAAAATTCAAAGATAAAATGAAAAATTGATAATAATAATAATTATAAAAGGTAATGTCTGAACGTAAAAACAAAAATAGTAAGAAAATGATTGATGCATTTTATGGTATCAATTCGGATGAAATGACCAAAAGGGAAATTCAAGCTGAAATTGAAACCAATCGAGAATTGAATGAGGAACGATTATTACAAGAACTGAAAGAAAATAAAGAAAATGAAAAGAAGAAGGAGATGGAAAGAACGAAAAGATTTGAAGAAGATTGGCGTTATATTTTCATGACGACGTTATTAGCAATGAATTATGATAAATATAACTTTGTAAATAATCTTCGATAAAATTGAAAAATTGATTAAAAAATGGGTAATATTAAGTCGAAATGGAGGTGACAAAAGAATATCCTTCAAAAGGTAATTTTTTGTGAAGGATTTGATTATGTTTATGAGGGTCCATATTTTCCGAATAATGAAAAAGGTGTTGTATGTGTACCAGAGAATGTAAGAGATTCAACCAATTATATGTTTGTAAAAGCTGTACATATGTATAATGGTCGATATTATTATGTTCCTTCATCATTTAGTGATGAAGGAACATTGGATCCAGATAGAGAATGGAAATTACTAGAAAAAAAGCCATCTTATGAAATAAGTACATTGACAAGGAAAAAATGTGAAGAGATATGTCCAGGTTATTTGGATTAAATGATTGCTTTGGTATTGATATCTAAATAATTGATTATTTAATACTTTGAATAAGTGAATGACAGGAGGATGGAGACAATAATAAGTGATATATTGAAAATACTAGAAGGACGAGCAAAGATATGGTTATTGATAGAAATTCTAGAAGATGATACTGCAATAAAAAAAATAAGTTCATGTAATATATTAAAAAGTGAGTTAAGAAAGGGAAAAGAAATTGAGACGAAAAAAAATGTGTATAATTATTTTGAAGAAGAAAAAGAATATAGTATGATATATAGATATGAATGGCATGAATGTGGTAAAGGAGAAAATAATGAAATCGGAGATAAGATGGGTAATATAGTGAGAGGAATATGGAAATATATGAAAAAATGGAGTGTTGAGTGTTGGAGAGAGAATGGATGGACAATAGAATATTATGGATTTGATGAAGAACAAGCAAAAAAAATATATGACAATATATGGAGTGATATGATATATAGAATAGAAATAGATGGAAAAAAGTATTATGAGAGTGTAAAATTAAAGAAATATGAGATGGAAAAGATAATTGTGATAAATTATGATAACTCGATTTTTGTATAATAGTAATACGAATAATTGATTTGATGAATTAAATCAAATGATTCCAGAAATAGTGAAAAGAAAGATAAAAGGATATAGAATGAGAAATATGGTAAAATTTATAAAAACGTGGATATTAGGAGATAATGTGGAAAAATATGGAATAAAAAATGAAATGATAATATTACAAGCTGAAAAATTACATGAGAAGCTAGAAGAAATAAGAGAAGAAATTCGTTTACCGGACGAAATTAGTAGTGAATTACAAGAAATATTAAGTGAATTTATGATATATCCTGTATATATGGAACATTTTAAGTATTTTGGAATAACAGAAAAAATAGTTATAGATTTAATAGAAGCGTATCATGGTGATGGTGGTCAAAAATTCAAAAGATTATTAGATCATTTAAATGAAAATATGGATTCAGGAGATTATTAGATCATTTAAATAAAGATATGGATTAAGAAGAATGGTAAAAATTGATTATAATTTCATGAAACTATTAAATGGTAATACCTGATATAGTAGCTGAGAAGATAGGATGGTACATATGGAAAGAAAAAATGAAAGGAATATGTGAAGAATATGAAACGATGTTACATGGATTTATGACAAAAGATAACAAAGGAAATATACAATATATAATGGGTGCGAATATGATAACTGATGGAATAATGAATAGTGAAATCAAAGCAAAATCAGTAAAAGATATAAAAGGTAAAAAGAAATGTATATTGAAATGTGAAATGATAATAAAAATGCCAAGTTTGCGTGAACAAGTATATGCGATGAATAATAAAAGTGTATCCTATACATTAACTTTACAATATAAAGAATCGGATGATGAAAAAAATCGATTAAAAAAATTTGAAGAAGGTCTAAAAAGTTATGAAAATTATATGATAAACAAAATGAAAAATAACTTTGTAAAGAAAATTGAGAAATCGAGAATATGTCGGAGGTATAATGAGATTAGATGGATGTGGTCCAGTAGCAATATTATCAAAGAATTATTGATAGAA
>Ga0302280_1000624_pt1 | contig 31438 bp, 29 predicted proteins | sample III_Fen_E1_1_FD_198771 | JGI IMG/M metagenome (GOLD analysis project Ga0302280, IMG submission 198771) | Peat permafrost microbial communities from Stordalen Mire near Abisko, Sweden - III_Fen_E1_1 | ecosystem: Environmental > Terrestrial > Soil > Wetlands > Permafrost | place: Sweden: Abisko... | reverse complement strand
AACCGTCCCAAGCGTCCCAAATCACTCCTCTTCTTCTAATATAATATTTGATACACTCTTCTTAAAATTAACATAACGAAAACCTTTCCCATCTTTACCATTTCTTTTAATTGAGTTAGCCTTTGATGTTCTGAACAGTTCAAGCATTAATCCTTCAAGCTCTCTTTGGATTGTTGTGATTGGTTTTGCAACCCAGCCCATAACCGGACAATACTCAGCATACGCTTCAATGATCTCCTGGATGGTTAGGTCAGAACCTTCATTCCTTTCAACCTTTTCCCTTAAAAAATGTCTTACACTATCTGATTCAGCCATAAGCGCATCAACCCTACCTGCCTGTTTTTCAGTCATCTTAATGTCCCCCTGTGCCTTTATGTCCTCCAATGCCAGAGATAGCCCCTCTAAAGCCCAATTCAATATGCCCGATCCCTCTTCCTTTATTAGCAGTTCATTAAAATGAGAAATCTTTAGCGACGGCGGTGGGGCTTCAAAACGCACTATAAGAGTCCGTCTTTTCCATGCCCCCATATCACCGTCAAAGCGGACGTGAAGGCGGGAGTTAGAGGTTATTACCACACAAAAATTACCTTTAAGCTGAAAATTCCCATTCCCTCCTTTTTGTTCAGCATCTAACATATCCCCTCCAACAAGTCCCTTGATAACTTGAGCACCTTTCTCAGAAAGAAAATCCCCAGGCACGTCCACGCCAACCAATAGAGTTCTTTTTAGCAAACGATAAAGCTCAAATCTTGAGTTTAGATGCTGGGTTCTTAATTGAGCGACATTCCTATTCCCAATCAAACTTTGAACAATAAGCGCCAGAGTTGATTTCCCTCTACCCTCTTTACCATCAAGAATAAGAAAACGCTGGATAAGATTATCCCCGAGCAAACACAAACCCAAATATTTTTGGATAAGCATGACATCATCTGAATTAACTGCTGGCATTAAAAGTTCATTCAGGAACCTGTTACAGCAGGCATTTGGATCATAAACAATCGGAGATTGATTGCGTGAGTAAAAATCAGGTGAAAAATTATCCAGATCAAATCTTCCTTCATCAGAAAGAGTAATAACACCATTGGCAAGATGAACAAAAGCCCTTACTTTCTTAGCAAAGCATCCTCTACGCTCGGCAATACCCCGAAGCTGGCCAACGATACTATTAAGAGTTGTGTTTTCTCTTTTCTTTTCAAGGGAGGGCTGATTGTCTTGGCGTGACACCTCAAGAATACGCTCGGAGATTTCTTGTTTAATGATGTCTTCGCTGGTAGGTTCATAAAGCCCGGATTTTGGATCATAGCGATAAAAACATTTCTCATCCGGTTCAAATAATTCTATATGTTCTGCGAGATGCAACCCTGCCCAGAATGATTCATTGACCTTAGTTACTTGCCCCTTATCATTTAGGTAGTACAGGCCCCCATATTTCTTTTTCAACTCATTAATTGAGTCGTCTGGAAAGGAATTCTTATTTTCATGCCATTTTGGACAAGCATTAACAATTTTCTCAAACTCATCTTTTGTCCCCCCTGCTTTAAAATAATCTCTAACGTCCTTTTTCTCAGGAACAGGTAAATCGACAATAAAGATGTCTTTAGCAATGTCCTTTAATTTTCGTGCTATTTTCTGGGCACCACTTCTTCCCGGATCATCGTTATCGGGAAAGGTAAAAACATTTTTGTCTTTAAATAACGATGTTTGCTCATCCTTTAAAACTCCTGCCCCACACGTCCCAACAGCTTTATAACCACGTTCCTTAAGTGCCATAGCTGACCACGGCCCTTCCACAATAAAAATTTCTTTGGCATCGGAAAGCAAATCATCAACACCAAATAAAACCCCATCACCATCTTTGCTTGAAATAGTTGAGCCTCCAGCCTTCTTCCTTATAATATTTCTAATATCCCCATGCACATCAACAACAGGTAGGGTAAACTCACCGGCATCATTAATTCCAAGCCTATACCTCTTTAATATTTCAATTGATAAACCCCGCTCTTGGGCAAATTCAGCTAATTTTTCATCTGTTAATCTGGAACAATAATAATCAATGGCCTTTATATCAAAAGTCTTAGGTTTTGAAATGGCCTTGCTTTCTATATGTCGATCTCTACTAATATTATATTTATCAAAATGTTGGGCAATCTGTTTAACCTCCCATCCCTGATGATCCCTTAAAAATGACCATGCATTGCCGGAAGCCTGACACCTCTTACAATCCCAAAGTCCCGTATGCACATTGGCATAAAAATGCCCTCTGTCCTCACTGCATACAGGGCAATTAGCAATAATATGACCATTTGATTGCTTTGAATTAGTTAATAAATTTTTCCAAAATTGGTGGTACATATAAATTACACAAATTATAAATTAATAATTACTGTATGCTTCCCGATGGACTTGATCCCAATATATAGCCCATGCCTCCTCCAAAACTTGCATAGCTCCATTACAACAATTTTTTGATTTCAAATACTCTTTCCACTCCTTTAATGTTTCTGCTCTTTGAGGTGCAGTAGAATCTTCCCTTATATCCTTTGAAAGTTTCCCAAAGTAAGAGTTGACCTTCTTGTTAAAAGTAATCCACTCATAAAAGGACATTTTCATAACATCATCCTCCTCTAATTTAACCCCCTCGTTTACTTTCAATCCATTTTTCAAGATCTGATACTCGCATACGAATTGTTTTACCTAAACGAATAATCAGCAACGTAGGAATTTTTTCGGTTTCAACATAATGATAAATCGTTTTTGGAGCTTTTTTTAGCCTTGAGGCAATTTCTGGAACTGTTATTAATTCATCCATGATTTCTCCTTTTTGCTGTTTCTTGTTTTACTTTCTTGTCTAGATAAGTAAGTATAGCACAACAACGGACAATGTAAAGTTCTTTCTTGCATAAACAAGTAAAAAAGAGTAAGATACATCCATGAGAAAATCTGAATATCCTGCAGAAGCCAAAACGTTGGGACATAAAATCAGAAAAAAACGAATGGATTTGGGGCTATCCCTTCTTGAAGTTGCTCAAAAAGTCGGAATCTCAGAAGGTTACTTGTCCCGAATTGAAGCAGGCAAACAGACTCCTATACCAGAACTAGCAGGGAAAATTGCAAAAGAACTTAATGAAAACATTAAGGATTATACTACGACTGCGTTTCTGGATGCGCAAGCAAACCAACTTATAAAAATCTATAAAAAATCACCGGAATTTTCAATTGAAAACTTGAGTGGAATACCGCATTTTTCCCATATATTAAAACTAAAGAAGAAGTGATCCTTCAAGCAGAGCTTTTTCACTTTTGGCTATAAATACCCTCTATCCTTAAAGCAAAAAGACTGAAATTTATTAAGATTACATGGGCAATTAAAAATCTTTAATACTAATTGTATTTAGCATTTGTAATATTATTTTAAATCCTTAACCCAAGAGGTCGCCCCTGTTTCGTAATGACGATATCCGTATTCCCAAACTTGAAGTTTTCCCGTCCAAGTATCATAACGGGCGTCAGGGTGCATCTTGGCGTCGACATCATATAATATAGGCATTTTATATCTACCCCGTAAGCCATTAAACAATATACCTACTGCAAAAATCCATATCGCTATAATTATTAGCCATTTTTGTAAGTTACTCATTTCGTTATTCCCTTTTTATTGACCGCTATACATTCTTCTGTGACATAGAATTATTCTTTTGCTTTTAATGTTCTTATTGCCCAAACGATAAAACGTACAAGTAAATATACGGGATAGCAAAAAAATAAAATCCATCTTCCCAAAATGATAACGGCACTCCAAAAAACCGCTTCGGTAGTTTTATGTTTTAAAGCCCAGCTAATGTCTGGCTTAAATTCACTTTCATATTGTTTATGTGCATCTTTTTTGTCTTGTTCAGATAAATCAGCGTATTCTTTTTTAGGCACGACTATTTCTTGCCAATAGTAATCCTTGAAAAAATGCTTAAATCCTAACTCTCCCGTCTTCAAAAATAAGCCCCCCAATAAGACAACCCCCAATAGTATCAACATTTCTCTTGCGATAATTCTTTTTACGTTCATAACTATTTACTCCGTAAAGTTTTAATTGCCCAAACGATAAATCTAAAAAGAAGGTAGATGGGGTAGACAAATAAACTACATAGCGCAATATTAAAAAACGTCTCTTTTATATCTTGTTTGCCCTGATATTCAATTTTTAAATCAGAAGGGTAACCATTAAATTTAATAACTGATAAATCCGTAGCATTGAAATCGCTTGGAAATCTTTTAACAAGACTTTGAAAGAATTCACCCTTATCACTATCAGAAAAATCGCCAAGATATAACTTATCAATAAGCAATTTATGTTTATGCCCTCCCGTAGATATTGAATACTGGTACGGGAGTTCTGTATTAGGAATAAAGGCGTGGAAATAAAATAAAATTAACGTTAGCGCAATACAGCTTAATATTATTAATCCTTCCCTTGCTATGATTTTCTTAATGTTCATATTTATTGCTCCCGTCGCTTTCATGTTTAATCGGGGGCTTCTCTACCCTTTTTTCAACACCTCGTAATGGTCGCTACTGCCCCATTCTTACGGTATGTTTTTATTAATGATAATTTATTGTCTATAAAAATTCGTTCTTCCTGCAACACTCCTCGTTCATCATACTTTTTATACAAGCCGTCAGTCTTCCCTTCCTTATAAACCCCTTCTACTTCTAATATGCCGTTACTGTAATATGTTTTATATGCGCCTTCTTTCTTGCCTGCCTTTTTAGAACCTTCCATTAACAACTTCCCGTTCCTGTAATACGTCTTAAATGGGCCATCTTTATTGTAATGCCCCACTTCGAGCAACTGCCCAGTTCTGTAATATATCTGATACTTTCCATTTTCCCAATAAAGCTTACTTAGCTTTCCATCACCATACCAAAATTTAATAGGCCATTCTTCATTCTTATACTCTTGCTTTGTCAAATCATTAGAATATTTAAGAATTATCGACTTCATTACAGCTCCGGCATTAATCGAATTTATTGTTGGTTATCATCTGATACTATAACTGGCGCATCGGTAGTGTACGGATTATTAGCACTTTCCGAGCTGTATGGACTTCCATACTTCCCATAAGGATTATTTACACTAGTCGAAGAATACTGGCTTCCGTATTTCCCATTAGGATTACTTGTTGAATCTGGATCGTATGGATTACTGCTGACTTTTCCTAGATAGGTACCGTCTTGAGCATAAAGTTTTGGCGTATTCGTAGCATAAGGATTATTGGCGCTTTGTGAACTATATTGCGATCCATACTGGCCATATGGGTTGTTAATGCTTGTTGAAGAATACTGGCTCCCAGACTGCCCATAAGGATTGCTTGTGGAATCAGAACCATAATTATTGTTGGAATATTGACCTAGATAAGTGTTTGCGTTTGCAGTTATTGAAATGAATAAGATGCTTAAAAAGACTGGAATAATTTTTTTCATCTAATTTCTCCTTATTTTTCCATTTTAGGACTCAACACCTACAGTATAATATTTTATATAATCATCATAAAGGCTATCGGGAAAAGTGTTTCCATCATACAAATTAGGCAATGCGTCCCGATAAGCCTTTAAAAATCTTAAGGCATCAACAAAATAAGCATTTGCTATCTTAATTTTTCCAAAACCATCTTCAACCTCTCCATTGTAACTTGGGATAGGCATCGGTGAATTCATCATATTATTCAAACGGATTTGTCCTCGCTCCTGTTTTAGCAGTAGCCCTTTGGAAATCAAAACAATACCATCAACTCTTAATTGAGCTGCCTGGATAAATAACCTCTTAATACGAGTAGTATCGGAATAATTAGTCTCTATTAAATCAAAATCTGAAATCATTTTTTCAAAATACTCTTTGGCTTCATAAATCTGACTATCTAAATACAGTTTTGTCACATCGCCGAATCCATTTTCATCAGTAATGGAAGCTTTCAATCCAGCCATAAATTTATTATTCCCCAGACGATAAGTGTTCATTGCATCAAAAGCTGACTGAAGGAATGCCTTTGATTCTGCGTCATAAGAGGCAATGTCTTTATCAGTTAAAACTTTAGGGGTATTTTGACTTTGTCTATAAATTTTGTCTAACGATAGCTTTTGCCAAGGTATCATCTGCCTATAAACCGCTAATCCGAACACGCCCAAAAGAATCCCAACAAGCAATGGAGTCAAATTTTTCATAATTTCTCCCCTGATCCCCCAAATAAAAAAGGGGCAAGCATTTTTAAGTCTAACGTCCAACTTGGTAGTAAAAACGAAAGACCGCCTGCCCCGAGCGCACACGAAGTGCGTCGGGACACAGTCCTTTCCTCTACCAAGTTGATTTTTTATAGGAAAAGCAGTGCTCCTATATATGATTGCTACACAATTTTAAAAAGTAATAATACTCTCCTCTGTAAGAACCTGTTAACGATTTAATAATGCTTCTGGCATAAAAACTCTCATGCCCTTTTCTTTTGCAATATTCTTTGCGAAATAAACATCCTGACTAGCAATGCAATAGATACCGTTCTCAAGCGCAACAGCGCTGATAAAGGCATCTGAAGGTAGGAAATGAAATTTCTGCATAATAGCAATGGCCCTGTTCCTGACCTTAAGACCCTCTTCTTTTAAATCTACGGTAGCAATGATATTATCCATCATATCCAAAGCGTTCTTAATTTGAGCATGGCCAGGGGCGATGAGATGAGGCTTTTGCTTATATAATTCGACTTTGTTAATTTTTAAATTGTTCTTGTGGATATACTCCGACAAAACATTTAAAAAGACTTGGTGGCAAAATTCATTGATGACGATCTGAGGGATAAAAATTTCACACCCATCATAAATCAAAGATTTAACAAAATCGGTACAGTCACTAACGTTCCGGCCTGTTGGATGATTAGTACAGCTATGCGTAAGGTTAAGAACGAAATTCGTATCGAGGATTATTCTGGAAGGGAAATTACTTTTGGACAACTGCCCAAAACTAAAGAGATTTGAGGACAAAGCGGTATCCCTTTACTGTCTTTATCCGATTTGCACCGTTTGCCTTGAACATTCCCGCTAAGCGTTCAACGGCTTTGATCTTCTTATTGATTTCTTTCTCTTTTTTGGTCATTTTGGTCACTCCTTGCGATTGGTGCAGTTCTTGCTTTCAATAAGAGTATAACATCCCCAGATAATTTTTCAATTTTGAAAATTCATAGCCCCAATCGGGATCATATAATAAATTATATAATTTCAGCAAATGATATCCTTTCTAGAAATTATATAATTACAAAAATTATATCATATTCTCCCAAAAGTCTAGAAATTATTCTTAAACATGCTTTTTGTCGATGGCGACGGCTTTCAAAAACCACATAAGCCAGATCGAAAATTGCACTGTCCAAAAACTGTCCAAGCAGCCTTTAAAATCCTTAAAAATGTAATTAAATCTCTGACGGGTTTGTTAAATGACTTGTCGGCGGTGAGTACTATAAAATAAAAATTGCCAAGGGGTTAGGAATAACGCTGGTATTGCCTTTTGAGACCAGCGCGTATACCAGTTCCGCCACCTTGGCAAAGATAAGTGGAGTTGAGGGGTGTCGAACCCCTGACCTCCTGCATGCCATGCAGGCGCTCTACCAAACTGAGCTACAACCCCATATTTACCATAACACTACTTTTTCAAATACATCCAGACAAATATGGGGTGAACGTGTCGTTTCCTCAACATTTTTCTAAAAAAACGACCAACCCCTGCGTTAGATGAAAATCTTTCAAATACTCAAATAATAATTCTGAAGCAACCTATGCGCTTTAAGAAGAAGCCAATATATCATCCCCGCATCCATTTGTCAAACTTGCAAAAATTACAATTAAATGTTACACTTCCATTATGAAGAAAATAACTATTGTTTCCGCAATATTTATCCTTTCAATGTGTAACTTTGCTTTGGCTAGTCAATCTGAACAAATCATTACTCTTAAAGACGGTTCACAAATCGTTGGGCAACTCGTAGGCATTAATAACGGTGTTTACACCATTAACGCTCCTATTATTGGGAATATTACTGTCGCGACCCAAAATGTATACAGCATCACCAATCGAAATGATAATCAGAATGTTCCACCACAAAATTCAGGCCCTGGCTATCCAGGTCAACCAACCGCTCCAGTAGGGCCACATCCCATCGGGCCGGAACCTGAACCAGGCAATCCTACAAAACCTTACGACCCACCGGAAAATCTTGATCGACAAATTGCGGAAGATCAGCGGGAATTATTGTCCAACCCACGGAGCATGGCCACACTACAGCAAATGATGCAGGATCCAGAAATCATGCAAGCCCTGCAAGACCCTGCTTTAATTGAAGCTGTCACTCACCATGATTATAAAGCTGTTGAAAATAATCCCAATGTCCAAAAATTACTGAATAACCCTGAAATGAAAGCCTTGCTTGAAAAACTGATGGCCCAACAGCAGCATCATGATCATGATGGTGATCATGACCACGATCCCAACTATGGAACAAACCCCGCCAGTTCCACTCAATCATGATTCAATTGTTTCAAACAATTAGTTCTATATTGTGCTGCGAGGCCATTAAAAGGATCTATTTTTAAAACCTGTTGAAAATCATTAAGAGCTTCTTGATTATGCCCTAATGATTGCCACAAGATCCCTCTTTCGAGATAGGCATCTGTCGAATACGGCTCCAAAGCTATCGCATGCGCCAAATCAGTCAAGGCTTCCTCATAACGATGCTGAATTTGATAGACCCAAGACCTTTTAACATAAACTGAGAAATAATTAGGGTCCATGGCCACTGACTTATTTAAATCTTTCAGGGCTTGATCGCTTCGACCTTGCTCAGCTTCAATAACGCCTCTATTTTCATAAGAAATATTATCCGGGCTAATCGCGATCGCACGGCTTAAATAATTAATGGCTTCATCATACCTTCCAATCGAACCATAGACTCTTCCTAAATTAGCATTCACTCGGGCCTTGTTTGGTGAATTCTTAATAATATCTTCCCAAAGAGCAACCTCATTAGACCAAACCTTGTTGCGTTCAAAACTAAAGATGGACAAAAGCACAATGATGCAACATAGAATCCTGAGCAATGTCCCACGATTACGCACCAAGATATATAAAACAGCTACAAAGGTTAGGATAAACCCAAATGAGATCAGATACAATTTATGTTCAAAGATCACATTGGAACGCGGTACTAAATTAATAGAAAAAGTGATGAGCCCCCAGGCTAGACCAAACGCAATCAGAGGTTTTCGTCGACGAATTTTCAAAATCAAAAAAATAATTCCTAGAATGACACTCATCCCCACCAAGGTCATCGGCGGATTTAGAAGCCCTGTGGAGCCTGGATAATCATAATCCAGATTCTGATGGATGGGCAAGATCAAAAGACGAATGAATGTCAAAAACACTCTCATTTGGGTCAGGACATACTGGGCAGGGGTCAAAAAATCCCCATCATGAGATTCGGAATGAAACGGCTGTGTAAATACCCGTAAGTCCGCATGCACCAATCTTGAGAATAACAAATACAATGAAACACTAGCGACAATTAAAACAAAATACATCTCCTTATTTATTTTCTTAGGAAACAAGATCCACTCCGAAATCAATATCATAACCGGAACGGTAATCATTACCTCCTTGGTTAGAATCCCTAAGGCCGCGAAAAGGCCAGCCATCATAAAAAGAATCACTTTATGCCCAAACACCATTGATAGGCGCGCGCGCAAATAAACATAGATGGTCGCTAAATAAAACATGGTGGCCATCGATTCAAAGCGTTGTGCAATATAAGTCACCGCCTGGGTTTGACAGGGATGAACTAAAAAAATAATCGCAATTATAAAAGGAATTTCTTTTGTCACACGGTCTTCAGTGGAAAAGAATTTGGTCGCTTTAAAAAGCAAATCGGCCAACGCCCATACCAAAAGGGCATTGACCAAATGGACGACGAAATTAAATACGTGATACCCTTGCGGCTGAAGTTGATTGAAATAATAATTTAACGCGAAAGAATACATTCCGACTAATCGCGTCAAAGGAAAGACATGCCACATAAGATGAAAATTGCTGAAATTCTTGATAAATGGATTGGTGACGATAAAGAGATGATCGTCGAAGACAAAACCAAATTGGAAAGTCTGGCCGTAGACCAAAAGGCCGATGAATACGAGAGTTGCCAATCGCAGTAAATAGTACACCATCATTAAATAATTCCATGATTACGACACGTCAAACTACAGGTCGTAATTGATTCGACAAGGAAAGATGCCTTAGTTGTCCGCAGGCGGCGTTGACATCTTTACCACGCGGTGTACGGATGGTGGCATGGATGCCATTTTCTTCAAGGCGATTTCTAAAACTCACTATTTCTTCTTTCGAAGGCGTTTTATGGTCAAATTCAGAAACGGGATTATAGGGGATAAGATTCATCTTACAGATGATGCCTTTAAATGATTTCTTCAAACTTGCGACGGCATGTGGAGTACAGGTGACATCCTTAATGAGGATATATTCAAAAGTGATCTGACGCTTGGTCAATCGGACATATTCCCGGCAAGCCGCGATCAATTCATCAAAGGGGTATTTCTTATTAACCGGCATGAGCACATCGCGGGAAGGATTATCAAAGCCATGCAAGGAAATAGCTAGCTCCACCTGCAAGCCTTCCTGGGCCAATTCTTTGATCTTGGGGACAACGCCAACCGTCGAAATAGTGATGTGACGGGCGCCAATATTGATAGCCTTATTGGAATTGATGATACGTATCGCCTTCATCAAATTTACAAAATTATCCATAGGCTCACCTGTTCCCATAAAAACGATATTGGTCAAAGGCCTTTGATGTTTCAGCGCTTCTTCTTTAACATGTAAAACCTGAGTCACAATTTCTGCACATGTCAAATTTCGCTTCCACCCACCGATACCGCTGGCACAAAACCGACAACCAAATTTACATCCAGCCTGGGTTGAAATACACGCCGTTGTTCTGGTCTTAGTTGGGATCAAGACACTCTCGATTTTTTCTTGGTCATGCAGGTCAAAAAGAAATTTGGTAGTGCCATCCTCGGATATCAATTTTTGATAAATCTTATGGGGAGACAAGATAAAATCTTTCTTCAAACGCTCCTTTAATTCCTGAGAAATATTGGTCATTGTGTCAAACCCCCAAGCCCCTTTTTGATAGATCCATTGAAAGATCTGCTGGGCGCGAAAAGGCTCAGCAGCAACGGATTTTAAATAGGCCGAGAGTTCTTCTAAAGTCAGGTCGCGGATATCCGGTTGAGCGGTCATTTGTTCTCGATGAATTCACCGATATTACGGTATTTTTTGTAGCGGGTGTCCAAAAGTTCATCCATACTTAAGGTTGACGCTTTCTTAAAATATTTAAGAAGGGCGGCCTTTAATAGAAGAGCTGCTTCTTGCGGTTCACGGTGAGCGCCGCCCATAGGCTCAGGGATGATCTCATCGACGATCTTAAATTTTATTAATTCTTCACCATGCAGCTTCAATGCTTCGGCCGCTTGGGGAGCTTTCAAGGAACTGCGCCAAAGGATGGATGCGCAACCTTCAGGAGAAATAACAGAATAGTAAGCATGCTGTAAAATAAAAATATGATCCGCGACACCAATCCCTAATGCCCCACCGCTGCCACCCTCACCGATAATCACGGCGGCAATCGGTGTTTTGACACCTGCCATATCACGCAAATTCTCGGCGATAGCCTGGGCTTGCCCGCGCTCTTCGGCGCCGATGCCGGGATATGCGCCAGGGGTATCGATCAAGCAGATAACCGGCACATGAAATTTAGCCGCCAGGCGCATGAGCCGCATGGCCTTGCGATAACCTTCCGGATGAGCACAGCCGAAATTACGCAAAACATTTTCTTTCACGTCACGACCCTTTTGATGGCCTATAATCATCACCTTCTGCCCGTCGATCTTAGCAAAACCGCCGATCATGGCTTGATCATCAGAAAATAATCTATCCCCATGCAATTCCAAAAACTCGTCGGTCATCATGCGAATATAATCATAGGTATAGGGACGCTTAGGATGGCGAGCGATTTGAATGCGCTGCCAGGAAGTCATATTGCTATAGACATCATTTTTAAGCTTCTCGAGTTTAGATTCCAGGCGTTTGATCTCCGGCTCCAGGGTCACCCTTTTTGAGCCCATTTGACGCAAATCATTAATCTTATTTTCAAGCTCGAGGATCGGCTTTTCAAAATCCAGTGTTGCCATAAATATTATCCTTAATTTTGAATAACGACTTCTGTCCCGACGGGAACGATATCAAAAAGTTCTTCCACATCTTGATTTTTCAGACGCACACAACCCGCCGTCACCTGCTGGCCGATGCTTTCAGGATGAAGGGTGCCGTGAATGCCGTAATGCGAATCAGTATCAAAACCCATCCAGCGCGTGCCTAATTCATTCTCGGGACTTTCGGAAGGGATAGGAGATCCTCCATTCCTATACCATACTGGATTTTCAATTTTGGTTGCAATTTTGAAGGTGCCTACGGGCGTGATATTATCCTTCCCCGTCGATACATGATAAATTTTAAGCATCTCTTCACCTGTCTTTAAAAACAGGACATTTTGCGATTTATTGATCAGGATATTAAATGGTGCTGTCCAAATTCGCAATGTCTCCCCGGTGCGTATGACATCACTTTTCAATCCATTGGCCCTTTTGATCAACTGAGGAGTCGTGTGATATTTCCGTGCCAGTTTCCCCAAAGAATCGCCTGGGACAATTTCATAAGAAACGGTTTGAGGCATTTCTGCCGGTGAAAAAATAAGATCGATATTTATTTGCCCCAATTTTTCCTGCACGTCTTCAATCTTGTCATAATCAGGGTAATTGCTGATGATCTGATCGTAGTCTTGCTTGGCTTTAAGCTTATCGCCATTAGCCTCATACTTGGCCGCCTCAGCTAAAAGCTGATTAACCGGAATACTTGTTTCCTCAGTATCTTTTGAGGCTGCAGCCACGGCTTTATGATGATTAAACGCGACAACACCACCTGCGGCTAATAAAATGGCCGCCACAATACCAATAATGATTTTCTGATTCATATCTGCTCCTCTAGATGCTATAGACTATATAAAACCATGGCGCAAAGTGCGCCAAAAAGAAATCCTGCCAAAACCTCGATGGGCGTATGCCCTACTAATTCTTTAAGCCGTTGCTCTTCGATCTGACCCTTCCAATAAATATCTTCCATCATTTTATTAAGGATGGTGGCCTGATAACCAGTGGCCCGACGAACTCCTTGGGCATCAAACATCGTCACCATGGCAAAAGCTGCAGCCACGGCAAACAAAGGGCTATTAAAACCATACTCCAGGCCCACGGAGGTTGCCAAAGCAGAGGCGCCAGCCGCATGGCTGGAAGGCATGCCGCCGGTGCCGATGAACCAACGGAAATTAAATTTCTTTTCTTTGATCACACCTAAAATAACCTTGATCGTTTGGGCTAAAACCCAAACAGCCAAGGTGATCAAAAGGATCCGGTTTTGGAAAATCTCCGGAAAAAACGAATGTGGATATAGACCTATCATGAAAATAAAAAGCCCAATTGCTTAATGGCGCAAGGTTGGGTCAGGGGTGACGCTTGACGCACAATATTGTTTATGTTAGGCTACATTATATTTCTTGCTTGTGAAAAAAGCAAGTGATGCTTTACAACTGGCTTACCCCCTAAGCCAGGATCATTTAACCATAACTCCCCCCATTGCGACTGGATTCCCTATGTTAGCTAAAATTGCCTCATTTGGCCTTTGCGGCCTGGAAGCCTATCCTGTTGCCATTGAAACAGATATAAGCCCTGGCCTACCGGCCATCACGGTGGTTGGCTTGCCTGACAACGCTGTTAAGGAAAGCCGTGAGCGCATCCGTGCCGCGATTAAGAACAGCGGCTTTGAGTTTCCTGCCCAAAGGATAACGATCAACTTAGCGCCAGCTGATACAAAAAAGCAAGGCCCCTGTTATGACCTGGCCATTGCCTTAGGAGTATTGGCAGCCCAAGGATTAATCTCCGTAGAAGCCCTAAATCCCTTTGCCTTCTTAGGTGAACTTTCTTTAGACGGACGCATCCAACCGATTCAAGGAGCCTTATCCATTGCCTTGGCCGCCGCCTCCAGCCAATGCCGTGGCCTTGTAGTTCCATTTGAAAATGCTAAGGAAGCGGCCCTGGCCGGCTGTCCTGTTTACCCTGCTCGGCATTTAAACGAAGTAATTGCATTCTTAATGGACCCTCAATCGCTGAATCCTGTCAAAACAGATTTTGCCTTTCTACTTGAAAAATCCCATCTAGATCATCTTGATTTTAGTGAAGTCAAAGCTCAGCAATATCTCAAACGCGGGCTGGAGATCGCTGCTGCCGGTGGGCACAATGTGATCATGATCGGAGCACCAGGCAGCGGGAAGACTATGCTTGCCAAACGAATGACGACGATCTTACCTGATATGACACCTGCCGAAGTTTTACAAACAACTCAAATCCATTCCGTAGCAGGCCTTCTTAAAAATACGGAAGGGATTATTTCCAAACGGCCTTTTCGCGCTCCCCATCACACCGCCTCTGACATTGCCATCATCGGCGGGGGTAACGGCCCAAGGCCCGGCGAAGTCACCCTGGCGCATAACGGCATCTTATTCCTCGACGAATTCCTGGAATTCAATCGTCACGTGCTGGAAGTTTTACGTCAGCCTTTAGAAGATGGTTATGTCACCATTGCGCGTTCCAAAGGAAGCCTGCGCTTCCCCACACGGTTCATGTTAATCGCGGCCATGAACCCATGCCCCTGCGGGTACCGAGATGTGCAGGGAAAAACATGCCGCTGTTCCAATTTACAGGTAGAAAAATACCGCCACAAAATCTCCGGGCCTCTTCTTGACCGCATCGATATCCATTTGCATGCACTACCTTTGAAAACCCGCGAACTCGTTGATGCTCCCATGGAAGAATCTTCAGCAACCATCAAAGAACGTACGACCAAAGCCCGTCAACTACAATGGCAACGATTCAAGGGCTTACCGGTTCTTTGCAATGCTCATATGGAAAGTTCTCACTTAAGAAACTTTTGCGCCTTATCAAAGGAGGCAAAAGAAATCTTATATCACACTATGGAAGAACTAAAATTCTCCGCCCGAGCCCACGATAAAATTATCAAAGTGGCGCGCAGCATAGGAGACCTTGCTGGAAGCGAGACCATCGAGGCCGAACACATCGCCGAGGCAGTGGGCTATAGGTCTTTAGACAGGGCAACTTTTTAAAAAACCTTGACCATTCCCTCCCCCTTGCGGGGAGGGTCAGGGAGGGGGTATAAACTGGTAACAAATTGTGACCAGGTCAAGAAAGGACAACTATGAAACAACCATTAAGCTTAATAACACAAGAAATAATCGAACAAAAGATTTTCCTAATACGGGGAAAGAAGGTCATACTTGATCGTGATCTTGCGTTACTTTATGGAATTGAAACAAAAGTTTTCAATCAAGCTGTGAAAAGAAATCTGAAAAGATTTCCTGAAGACTTTATGTTTCAACTTAATTGGGAAGAGGCTCAATTATCAAGGTCACAAATTGTGACCTTGAAAGGCAAAAATATAAAATATCTGCCATACGCTTTTACCGAACATGGCATTCTCATGCTATCAAGCGTCCTCAACAGCGACAAAGCTATCGAAGTCAACATCCAAATCATGCGCACCTTCACTAAACTGAGAGAATTAATATTAGTCCACAAAGACCTGCGGATAAAAATCGAAGACTTGGAAAAGAAATACGACTCGCAATTCAAAATTGTCTTTACTGCCCTACGAAAACTGATTGACCCACCCCAAAAGCCCAAAACACCCATAGGCTTTATAATTCCACCTAAAAATATCAAGTAAGAATTTAGATGTCTAGATCTATATTTTAGAAAGGCATTCTTCCTTGCTTATATAATATGTAACAATAAAATTGCCGCTACAGGTATTGGCAAAATAAGAATAAAGATAATTGTACTGAAAATAAATTCTTTAAACTGTATTCGTTTGCACTCATCTAAACTTAATTCATTCTTTTCATCGAGAACTCTACGAATAAAATTAATACATTCCTTGGAGAGTCTTTTGTAAAGAAAAAAACTAGCCCTACCTTTTGTTGCTTTAAACATTCCTAGAAATATTTCAATAACAAAGAAAAGAATTGCTCCAAAAATTAGGGTTTGGAATATTACCCGCTGCTATTATCTACCGCTTTACCTCCATCGTCCATGCCGATTTACAAATCCTTTGACCTAATCTTTATAGTGAGAAAATATGGAGAATTATAGTTCTGCAAATCAAGATTAGCAGAACTATCAGTGACTTCGGCGGCAGTGAACTGACCGGGGATTGAACATATTGCTTGGTTGGACATTTCTTAAGACTTGACCTATTGTTGCCTAAAGAAAAGATTGGTTATCAAATTGTTATCTATCTTCAACAGCCGTATCGAAATATCGGTGGATCGCAAAATGGTTCTTTGTATAGGAGTGTACCCTTCATACTGATAGGGAAGAAATTCCAAAGGATGCTTTGTCCTATACAAAACCTTCCCCTCGACGTGATTATAGCTTCCCAAGACCGGGAAAAAATCACTCTGCGCATTTAATAATACATACCCTGAAAAAGGATTGCTGATAATATCCTTTGATAAAGGATGCCCAACAATGCTGATAGATTGCTTTACCCATCCATATTTTCTGGAAATATCTTCTTGAACTTCAGGAGGGAATCTCAGGAGTAACGGGGTCTTAAAATTGATAGCGGTCTGTATCAATATTAAAATTAAAACACCTGATAACAAGATTTTTGATCGTTGAAAAATGCCACTCATTTCAAAAGCGCAGGCAGTTAAAAGGCAAAAAAAAGGCACCATTTGCCTTACCGCGCGCCCATAGATGACAAATTTATGTAAAGTCACACTGAAAAAACCAAAAATAATATAAATAATAATGGCCGCGAGCCATTTGACTGCTCGAAAAAACAACGCTGATTGGAATCTCTTAAGAAACCCGAAACCTAGAACTACTAGGATAGCCAAAAACCATAAGAACAATAATAGATGTTCAGAATGCCAAAGATATTCCCATGGGAAACTCCACCCTTCTGAAAATGTCCCCTGATTAACTGTCCCGAAAAAGTCCACCAATTCGCTCAAGGCATTGCCTTTTCCCATCACGACGCCAAAAATAATTAGCAGGCACGGGATCATCAAAAATCCGGCTGCGTTCGCCATGGCTTTTAACGCGACCCTTAAAATATTCTTCGATCCAATAAAAATATTAAAGAATATGGCTGTTAGAGAAAGTATGAAAATCCCATAATAAAGCATTGACGCAAAACCTGCTATTATCCCGCAAAGAAAAGACGTTCTCAATCCTGATCCTTTTTTCAACCCTATCCATAAGGCAAGCAAGGCAAATGCCATCGCGATATCATAAGGTAAAAGATGCCTGGAGAAATAAAAGATCGAATTAGAACACCCCATCAAGCATGCGGCCATTAAACTTTCTCGTTTTTCCGCCCCTGTTCTCTCTGCGATTTTATAGACTAAGAAAATCGAAACAACTGAGAATATAGACAGGCAAAAAGCTGAAAATTTCATACTATTGGGAGAATAAACAAAATCCCATTCTATATGTGTAGGGAAAGAAAGGTTTAAAGCTATATACGACAAGTATTGTAAGGCGGCAGATACAACCACATACATCGGATGGGCATGGACAGTAGACAAGAATGTCATTGATTGAAAGAAATCTCCCTTCAACCAAAGATTAAGAAACTGTATACTGCTTAAATACCGATTTTCATCTGGGAAATAAGATTGTCCACCGTGTAATGCTAAAATAAGCCTTAACATGACAGCGACAAACAATATCAGCAATAATAATTTATTCCTAAATATAAATTTCATTCACAACAATATATCCCATTGTTTTTGTCATTACAAAACATTTACTTCTTTTTGGAATATATTCTTTGCGCAAAAAATCTCAATCTCCAAGAATTTCTAATTACTAGTAAGGCCCAATAATGCTGGGACATTCACCCGTTGCATACCGATAAAGAAAGGTTTTAACCCTTTAATTTTTTCCCCTTGGCCAGGCAAAATCGTTGGGGTTTCCCAAAAACTATCCTCGTCCCCGGTTTGGTCAATGCGCATGACTTCGGTATTCAAATTGATACCCCCGTCGGTGGCGACGGAAGCGGCATCCGGTGGCCGCAAAAGACCCTTCCCTCTAAGATAATTATAAATACCACTCAAGGCATATCTATCTTTATCCTTATCCATCATATTTGAAAGAACCTTCCTTAAAGCCACGACCTTTCTTTCTGAATAATGAAGCCTCGCCATTGTCTCTTCAACCGTCTCCTCCTCGACCAAAACACGACGCAAGACCCTGACAAAGACCAGGGGCCCTTGATTAGGATCCCTGGTTTCAAGCGCCTGTTTATCATCGAGCTTGGCGATCGATTCTAACCAGAGGTGCAATTGGGCAGGATCATACACAATCCCTTCCCCGTCGCACTTTCTGGTGATCAAGCCTTCCAACTCAACAAAATTCCTTTTTAATGCCGCTTGCCAGTAGTCTTTCAATTTTAAATTCTCAATACGTTGCTGAATCTCAAAAACATTGGCTAAATTACGTGCTGCCCGCATGGCATTGAGTTCTCCCCCATGCGCGTCGATGAGTTTTTTCATCCGCGCCTGGGCCAGATTAAATAATCCCACCCTGTCAAAAGCAGGCCTGATCAAATGTTTCTCTGTCCGTTGGGCCAAGGTGTTTTCAACAGCCCGATTCAAGACAGTCTCCATTTCTGTTAAAACTTCTGCCCTCGTGTATTCACGTCCCCGATCCGCCTGCATCCCCTCCAAGTCAGAAACCAAAACCCCACCTGCATTAACCAGCGTATCTGGTAAAATGCTTGTCGTGATCTCTTGAATCAAAAGTGCATAAGCCTCTCTCGTGGTCGGACCATTGGCCCCTTCTGCCAGGATCTTACCGATAATCTTTTTATAATTAGCCTCGGTGATCTGCCCTTCCATGAAGGCCGTGACAATGATTTCCACGGTTGAATCAAGCAGCAAATTAAAAATAGCCTCCAGTTCATCTTTATTCGTAAAATCTTTAACAACACCGGATTTTGACCAATCCACCTCATTAAAGAATTCAGGATGAGTTATCCATAGATCATATAATTTCTTGGTTTTATACTTGATCATTGCCTGAATGATATTATTTATTTCCGCTTCAGACCATTTAGTCTTATGAAAAAAAGTCACACCAAAATCATTGATGCCAAGCACATCAAAATGTTCACGGGCAGCAGCCCTGGCCGTATAACGCCCCACATTACCAAAGGCATGCACCGCCATTGTTTTGCCCTCATGCCCGCCGTTGGTCAGGTATAAGAAATGTTTCAAGACCATCACAATCCCTTCACCTGTTGCCTCTGTGCGGCCAATGACACCCCCCATTTTGATCGTTCCCCTCGTGATATCCTCAGTGCTCGCTGTTCCATTGGAAATATCAGCATCTTCAATGGGCCTCTCATACCTTTTCCCAGTATCAACACCGTTCCAAGGCATGGGCAAACCTGGATGTTCATTTGAAAAACGAACACATTCTTCCAGAAAAGGATTCTGAAAAATCGTAAACCTATCGACGCGATCAAGGATTCTTTTCAAGCGCTGATAAAGTTCAAAATAAAGCGCATCATTCCCAGTGCCGTAGGTACGGCCTTCCAAAATAAATGCATCAGCCCCACGTTCGGTTAAAACACGTATATAGGTATCATTGTATTTTTCCAATATTTCAGGAGAAGTGCCGACGTCAGGTGCCGGGCTGTCAATACGCCTACCAACGGCATTGGCTTCGGCCAACTCGCGTGAATGGTGATCAGCCACACGAAGATCAACCTCAAGCCTTTGCCGCTCTGTAAGGCCTTTCTCATCCCACGCCTCAAACGCTGGCAAATGATCCTCTCCTTCAATAATGCCTCCTTTAAAAACAAGGCCTTTGGCTCCCCCTAATTTTCGCTCCAATCCAGCGGATTTGCCTGTCATCCCCCAAGTGGATAAAGCATCCAATTCTTGATCAAACCATTGTGTCAACAAAGCGTCCGCTTGGGCAACGGTAGGTCTTACTGGTAATGCCAAAAATCTCCGCCAAACATCTCCAAAAGGAGTTTCCATTAATTCCTTGACGCCAATATAACGGATACCCCCTTTAGGAGTGCCCAATTCCTCATTTTTAGCCATTCTCCCTTCAAAAACTGGTTTATTGCCCAGAGGCCCTGTTTCGACCCTGTAAAATCCTTGCGTTAGGCGAACACGCTTGGTCAACAAAAGATTAATTAATTGAGGATCCTTATCAGCCAAATACACCCGTTGATCATTCAGCCGGTGCACCGTGTAGGTCCAAAAAGGATTTTGATTCTCCTCTGCTGCCATGAATGCCGCGATCGGATCAGCACTCGCAGGAGTTTCATTCACGGCCTTTATAGCGTTATCTCCGGCCTCAGAAAGCCCCACTTCCATCATCCGGTCACTATCTTGATTTCCCAAGGCTTGCCGGGATTGTGCGGAAAGTTCTCGAGGGTCTGTAGCTTCATCCAGTCGGTGAATAACAACATTCAAACCACCCGAGAAATATTTTCTCGGCACTGTTCCCTGCATACCAGGCACACTATCTTCACGGATAAAGTTATAAACCCCTTTTTTGTACGCCTTGAGGTATTGATTATAAATTTGATCCTTGATGCTGGGCTCATTAATACCGGCAATTTTATGTTGATCAGCGTAGTAACGGGCGACCAGCGATTCTTTTAAATGACGCTTATACCATTCTGCCAAAATCGCCGCGTTTAAGATCTGACGCAAGGGGGCAAAAAGAGTTCCTTTATTAACCTCATTTTCAAGAACAGGCAATACCACCTGACGCATCACCGCATTAGACAACTCCTCACCTGGAACTCTTCCTGGAAACGAAGACACTCCCACATGCTTGGATTTTTGGGTCGCCAAATAATCCTCTTCCATCATGACCTTCAAATGGCTCTTGGTCACAACAACAGTGTTCCCATGCACAAATACCTGAGCATCACCGGGAACGATCCATACCTTATTAAAGGTGTTGATCGGAACATCGATACGTCCAAAATGCTGCATGGCACTTGCGTAAACTTCTTTCCAAAAAACCTGCCCCACCTGACCATCAGGAAATATTAAAGAAGATGCCAATTGTTTGAGGATATAATCCTGGGCCAATAAATCACCGCCGAGACGCGTGAAGGCAAGATTCTGAGGAATGATGCGGTCTTTTTCATAAGGAGAAAGATTAACCCAAACATCTTCCTGGGGAAGAGTCAATGTCGCTAAGAAATACTTGACCAGCCCCATGGATTCATCTTGAAGTTCACTATCAGAAACCTTCTTATCACCAGGACGGATAATAAAACCAAATCTAAAGGGAAGCTTAGGATCGTATTGAAGCCCTTCAATCAAGAGGGGATGAAATGAGGCTGATAATGAAACCATCTGGCCTGGGGATGGTAAACTTAAAGGATCTGCGGCAAAAAGCGCTGAGGCGTTAAATAAGAATGATTGAAAAAAGAAAATACAGGCCAATAAATAACGTAGGAATAACATTAGTACACGCCTCCGAATTTAAAAATTTTGGTATTGTTCTCATCAATGAGGGAATTGCCTACAGCGGCGGGTATTTCTAAAGGAAGACTCACTTCAATGCAAAATCTTCATTCCACTTTTCTATATATAGTATACCGTATAAATATATAGAATCAAGATTTTTTCTTAACACTATCTTAACAATTCATCCGATGTTTCTGCCCAAATATCCTTGGCCTGTTCACAACTCATGCCTAATCGATGCACCAAAAAATACCGGCAATGATACCGCTGAGGATGAAAAAGCAATAAAAACGCCTTCCAGTCTTCTTGTGTTTTTAGTTCTTCAACTATTTCCCTGGCCCTCGAACCAAAGCTGCTTTTGCTCTCTTGAGGGTAAAGCACAAAATATTGATACCCCAAAACACCTGCGGACAAAATCCCTGTCAGGGCCATGGCCAACCAAGCACCGACCAAGAATTGACCGACACTCCACCACATCAATCCGGTAAAGAGCATCATGAAGGGCCAAGAACCGCATATACGCAAAGCATTAGGCAGCCCTTGATTAGTCATGGCCGAGGGGATAATGCCAATAAAAAAATTAACAACTAAAAATAAAAGCAAATGCTGATGTTTGATAACAGGATTTTCACCCCAAGCCGGGCGCAAGAATTTCAATATCACGAACACACTTAAAATAATTAAAGCACCCATATCAAGAAAACTAAAAATCCCCAAATGCTTAGTCGAATACATATAGGAAGTATCCCCACTCCTAAACAAAAAATTAGGATTTAAATGAAGCCAATAATTATGGATAAACATACCCATAATATCCCCAGGGCTGCCGGTTTTCCCTAAGACAAACCAATAATCTTTATTAAAAATACTAATCGCATCAAAACGCCGGGACAAAGCCCCATGCATGTATTTGATTACCATCGGCAACAATGATAAAACAAACACTCCCCCTAGACTTAAAACAGATGTCCAGCGTATAGAACGTCGCCCTCTCTCATAAAGCGCTAATGTGATTACCATTAAAGGTGTCTGCAATCTTGCTGGTGGATACGCGTACATGGCCCCCACCAAAAGAAATCCTGCCAATGCCCAATCGCCCCAGGCATTGGAACGCCAGAAGAAGTATAGCCCCCATACGGCCAAGACCGGGGCAAAATAAGATTCCAGGGCAATCCGATTGACCACCCAAGCCCACGGCGAACAAGTCGCTGCCAAAACAACCGCCAGGCCAAAAGATTTACCCAACAACTCTTTGCCTAAAAAGAATAATCCCAAAATACCTATGAGGAGTACAGATACGCTATAGGCCCGCAAACTGGAAACCGTTGAACCAAAAATTTTAACCCAAATAATCCCCGGATAAATATAGGTCGGCGGTTTATCCTGACCAAATTGAACGGCGCCAAATAAGGGCCACGCTGTTAGCTCTGCGTCACATCCTTTCTCAGCCATACACTGCAGGGTCACGGCTGAAGTTAACTCATCCACATGATAGCCATAAGGGATCATATCCAATTTTCCAAAGCGCAGGATATTGAAAATAATCACCAATAAAATTATCAGCCCTAAGGCAAAATTTTTAAACATGATGAAATTTCCGCATTAAAATACGTAGGGTCGGACCAGATTCCCTGTTTCTTGCTTTGCAAATGTTTTGTTTAATGTGTCCGACCGCCCTAATTTTTAATGTTAGAAACAATTCCTGCTCTTATCAATAATTATTTCTTTTTTAATAATTGACAAAGCCTCGAATTTATTAAAAGATATGAATGATATTCACCAAAGCAGTAACAATAAAGAAAGAATTATGCCTAAATCTATTTTAGTGGTTGATGATGATCGGATGGTTATTGAATTAGCTAAAAAAACCCTTGCTGACAAAGGCTATGAAGTAATTACCGCTCGGGATGGATTGGAAGCTTTAGAAATACTAAGCAAGAGAATCCCTGATTTGATTCTCTTGGATGTTCACATGCCACAAATGGATGGGTATACCTTTATTATGAAGAAAGCCAGCGATCCAGCCTTTGCCAAAATACCTGTTATCGTCCTGACGGCTGAGGCAAAAACAGGACCGCTGTTTAAACGCTATGGGGTTAAGGCCTATCTCTTAAAGCCCATGAACACCCAAGAATGGTTAGACAAAATCCAAGCCATTGTTCCTATTTAAACATCCTGCTTACTTGGCCGCTTGAGTCACATCTATCGTTTGACCGCATTCCTGCAATTTTTTAGTCAATGTATTGATCACTTGGCCTTGCTCATCCACTTTATTAACAGCCTGTGATAATTTTTCTTCTAAGGGATCATCCTTGGTCGATGATGTCAATCGGCTTATTTCGATGCGAAGATTTTTATTCTCTACGTTAGCTTTCTTTAATTTCTCCTGCAAAACTTCAAGCCTGCTCGCATGAGTCTTACTTCTAAGCCTCTTATCCGCATCTTCAAGACGCATAGTTAAGAACATCACTTGTTTCTTTAAATCGCTATCACCGGACTTAGAAAGAAATTTGAGACGGGCTACTTCCATGCCTTTATATTTCAAATCTTCATCCCTGTTGGCAATTTCATTTTGTGCATTTGACAGCTGTTGTTTCAAGCTTTGGAATTCCTGGGACTGTTCCTTATATTCTTTCGCGTACTCTTGGGCGTTGGCCTTGATCTGAAGAATCATATCATCTTTTTCTTTTAACTCGACCGTAGCCTTCTTAAGCCCTTCCCTGAGGAATTCAAGCTCATCGCTGCTAGGCATGCCCACCAGCGCTTGACGCGCCATGGCTAATTCAGCCTTCAATCCCACCACTTCCTGTGCTTGCTTCGCATTGCTTGCTTGTAAATTATTTATTGTCTGCCCATATTCTTTAACCTTCTCATCAATGGCCTTCTGCTGCACAATGGCCAGGATAATATCCTTGGATTGGGCATCTTTATCTTTGGTGCCGACGGATTCTTGTAAGTCATACATATCCTTCTTTATTTTAATAACCTCTGCTTCTTTGCGTTGCACTTGAGCATTTAAATAGTTAATTTGATTGCCCAATTGAACTTGGATATCTTTAACTGAAAGAACCTGACGCAATTCTTCGTTATAAGCATTATTTTTGGATTCTAATTTTTTCTGATACTCACCCATCATGGCCGTCATTTTATCCAACTGGGCATTCTTCATATCTAACTCTTGCTTCAGCAAGCTTGCTTTATTTTCTTGCTCAACTAATTCTTGTTTCAAAGTATTTGCTTCCAGCTGTGTTTCTTGCCCGGATTGAATTTTTGCATTCATCTCGGCAATCTGGCCTTCCTTCTCCTGAAGTTCTGATTTTAAATCATGGATTTGGGCGGTAAGCGCGTTTTGATCTTTTTCCTCAGAGATCTTATTTTCTAATTCTGTCTTTAGCCTATCTACTTCCTGCTGTCTCTGTATTAGCTCACCATTCAATTCTTCCATGCGGCTATTTAAATTCGTGATCTGGATCTGATGATTGGCCAATAATTGTTTAATCTTATCCTGCAAATCCGTCACATGGCCATCAAAAACTACATTTTGGTCCGAGGTCAACCTGCTTTTTTCCTCTAATAAGGCTGTTTCCTGCTGTTGCAAATCAATCAATTGCTGTGCTAACTTGACGCGGCTGTCCACCTGGGTCGCGGCATAAATTTCTTTATTCGCGCGATCCTGCAAAATAGCCTGGATATCCGCTTTCATTTTAACAACTTGATCTTCTTTATCTTGAATCTGGGCTTTTAAATTTTGCTGAGCCTGGGCATTGGCGTCACCCTCATTTTTTTCTTGCGCGATCATACTCGCCATATCAGCTTTCAAATCACGCACCTGTTGCTCTTTCTTGAGATATACTTGGAAAGCTAACTGACTGGCCTTATCTTTCTCATTAATTCTGCTCTCTAAATCTGACTTTAATGTATCCACTTGTTCTTGTTTCTCTGCTAATGCCGCACTCAACTGGCTCACCTGACCTTTTAAAGAAGCAATGGCATTCTCAAATTGATCGTAATCTTTGAAGCGACGGGCGAAATCATCCTTGATGCCCTGCACTTCTCCTTGTACTTGTTGCATGGATAGCTTGTCTTGTTCGGAAGTCAATTTATAATAGTCAGCCTTATTCTTGGCAACAGCTAAGACCTGATTTAACCAGTGAATGGAATCACTTTTGACCTTCAAATCAATATCTTGGCTGTGTATACGATTTCTCAACCCCGTGACTTGAGCTTCCAGTGTCTCGTAGGCAGAACCTTGGTCTTTTATTTTTGCCGATGCTGCATTTAACTGTTCTTCTTGTGCTTTAATGCTCTCGTCTTTGGAAGTTAAATCCTGGGATTGAGCTTTTAGGGTGGCTATCTGATTTTCCTGATCTTTGATGATGCTCTCTTTAGACGCAACGACTTGCCCTTGATCCTTTTCGTTGGTGATCTTACTCTCAAGCTCTGTTTTCAATAAATCGATCTGGTTTTTCTGATCCTTGATCGTTTGATCTTTGGCGGCTAAGAGAGCTGTGTTATCACCTGTATCAGCTGTTGGCTGCGGAGTATCATTAGCCATCACAATAATAGGAGGGACGGCCACGGCGTTAGAAGGAAGTGGCTCACTAACATTATTCTTAATTTGTGCCTGCAAATCTTCTATCTGGCTTTTTTGCACTTGGATCAATTGATCTTTGGCAGCCAAGGCAGCATCCATTTCTTTATCTACTTGTTGAGAAGGTGTCGGGTTAACAATGATAGGAGGCAATTCCATGCTTTCCTGGGAAGGAATGCCAATATTCTTGATTTGATCCTTTAAAATAGCTATCTCATTTTTCTGCTGAGTAATGATTTCATCTTGCGCCCCTGCGTCACTCTGAAATTTACCCACCTCATTTTTTAATAGCGAAATCTCTTCATCTTTTTGAGCGAGGATGCCTTCATACTTGGAAATCTTTTCATTCATCTCTCCTAATCTTTGGGTGAGGATCTGGATCTTGTCTGCCTGCTCTTGGGATAATTGACTCAAATCCTTATTTGTTGATTGAACCTTTAACTTATCATTGAGAACCACCATCTCGCGCTCAAGATCATTCAAAATCTTAAATTTCTGCTCTATCACATCCCCTTTTAATTGTAATTTCTGCCCTGTGCCTTTAACCGCATCAACATCTTCTGTCAAACTGATCAATTCATCATAAGCCTTCTGAGCTGTATCAAGAGCATCATTAATCTTCTCAAGGGTCGAGTCTTTCTGATTAACTAAGGCAGACTTGGCTAATTCCTTGTTCTCCTTCAAAAGTGCCTGGATCGCCACTTCTTGTTCCTCTTTCTCCCTGTCAAGCTCTGCCATCTGTTGATTGACAACGCTCAAATCATAAGGTTGAACAATAACCGGAGGGATATCCATGGCCTGAGCTGCTAAACCGACATTCACGCTAGAAAAAATAAAACAGGGGATTAAAATGCCAATTCCAAGATTCTTCTTCATAAACACATCCTTAATTTTCAGCCTGGGGCAAATTCGCCTTCATTTTAAAAATTTCAGCCTGCAGTTTCTCTATTATTTGCTTTTTAGCTGCAATGGCTTCCCGTAAACTTTCTGTATCTTCAACATCCACCTTTTTAATGATCTCAACATCTGTTTTTTTCATGACTATTTTATTTTCTGTGTGCCAGATGATCTTAGGAATAGGAGCTAGGGTAGGAACTGGAATAAAAACGGCAACAGGTGAGTGCCCCATCTCTTTTAGAAATTGCAAAGCTTTAGCTTGATTCTTATCATAACTCAGGACATGCGTAAAAACAGCGCTTGCTCCATCATAGTCGCCCCGCTCATAAAGATTCTGCCCATAGCGCATCAAGGCCGTGACCGTTAAAAATCTCATGGCTTGTGCATTATTTTGAGCAAAAGATGATCCAGCAATGCTCATAAAAATAATCAAGACCAAGATTATTTTTTTAATAGGATTATAAGTCATTGGGGCGTAGTTGTTTATATACATTCCTTTTGCATGTCCTAATGCCATATCTTAAATAAGATACTGTCCGGAAAGTATACCATCCACCACGAGAAGTGTCAAGGCAGGCGAGAGAGGTCGGTTGATTTTTAAAAAAGGCTCAAATGCCCCTGGTTGTTCGTGTCATTCTGTATGCATAGACATAATGAGGACTGTCTGGGCCACCAGGTCCACCCTTGCAACCTTTTTTATGAAAAATAGCTTCAATGATTTTGGCCATGGATTCTGATCCTGCGTCACGATAGATCCATGCGCCACCTTCTTGGGACACATTATGTCCTTGGAATAACCGTTCATCAGGATTGGCAGCCACTCCAACATACCACTCCCGATAACCTTTACCACATTTAGTAATACAAACATCAATTTCAGTTTCAATACTCATAAGTCCCCTTTATCTTTTTTTTCTTTTATTATTTTTGACAAAACATCGAAATTTTTAGAAATCCATGACGCCACCGCCATTTGCCTCTTGACCTGCTTAAGTCCCCTGGCCGGTGATCCCCAAACAACTGAATTCTCTTTAATATGGCCAATGATAGCGCTTTGGCCTCCTATGCTTGAATTTCGACCAATAGTAATATTATCGATAACCGCGACATGCCCGCTCATCGTCACATTATCCCCTATAACAGTGCTTCCGGCTATGCCGCATTGAGCTGCCATGATCACATTCTTGCCTATCTTCACATTATGGGCAATGTGACAAAGATTATCTATCTTGGTTCCAGCACCTATCATGGTGCAACCCAAAGAACCCTTGTCAATTGTGCAATTGGCACCTATTTCCACCTCATCTTCGATGACAACAGTTCCTAATTGCGGAAATTTATAAATTTTCCCATGATCCCTGACATAACCAAATCCATCAGCACCTACGATCACCCCGCTATGCAAAATAACCTTGTTCTTTAAAATAACATTCTCATGAAGGACAACGTGAGGATGCAGCTGACAATGCTCTCCTATTTTACAACCCCTCTTGATGACACAACCACTATCAATCATTGTGTGCGCGGCGATGATAACATTATCCTCAATGCTCACATGAGCACCAATCCTGACATTTTTTCCTAAAATAGCGGTATCCGCAATCGTTGCCGTTGGGTGAACAAAAGAATCTGCGTCTACTTTTTCATGGAAGGCATTATAAGCAATCAGAAAAGCAAGCTTGGGATTATTCACCCTGATAATGGTTTTGGTGGATTTCCTGGAAGATTTTGTTGTCAATACACAGATGCTTTGACTTGTTTCCGCGAGGCAGAGATTATCCTCATCAGTCGCAAATGTCAAATCACCTAACCGCGCTGATTCAATACCACTTAAATCCGTGATATCAACATTCTCATCACCTTCAATAATTCCCTCTATAAGAAGGGCCAACTCTTTAATTTTCAAGATTAGATAGTATACATCAAAAAACCACTCAGGTCTATGTATTAGAAAAGGTGAGGTTCCTTCAAAATTTTGGGTGTCATTGCGAGGAGAGCTTTCGCGACGAAGCAATCTCTTAAAAGACTGTAGGATTTTATAACGTATTTATTTTTTGCCTGAAGAAAAAAACGCGCCTATGGTGTTGTTCAGGAAATCTTTCAGCGTTTCTGGGCTTGAAGAAGCTGTTGATTGATCCGCAGAGGCAGCTGCCGCCACAGGAGCAGCAGGGCTAGACGAAGCCACCGAAGCCGCAGCAGGGGTTACAGGAGCAGGTGCTGGGGCCGCAGCCAAAGGTAATATGTCATCCAAGGCAAGATCAACTTCTTTGACGACATTTAAGTCTTTATCATATTTGACAATCTTGCTTGGACTAACAATAACAATGCCCCCATCACGGGTAGGCACCACATTCTTACTTGTTTTCGCTATTTTATCCATCGTCTCATGCTCAGCCACCACCAGCTCCTGCAATTTCGCTATATTTTGAGAATTCGCCGGGCGTGGCTGGGTCATATTTGAATTGCGCTGGCTCATAAAGCTAGACAGAGACTCTTTTTGAATATTCAAGTTGGGAACAGGAGCATTATTTATTGCAGGGGATGGCGCTGCTTCTTTAGATTTAAGAATTTCTATGGGAGCCCCATTGATAGACGACACTTCACCTAAAAAGAAAGTTTGCGGCGATCCCTGGACATCAATCGTCACCCGCAGATCTGTGCGATCAATAACTTCCCCAATGATCCTTTCACCTGAATCAAGGATCACGGTATCTGCATACGCCATGGGGCATAAGCAAAACGTAATCAGGATAATTCCATACACCCCTAAAAACCTAAACACAGCATCTCCTTAAGATAAAGATCACCCTATTGGATTCTTTTTAATAAATTAAATCTAATTCCTGCAATAGTCAATCAATGTTTGGAATTAAATGCGGGTGATATTCTCCAAACCTTCTCCCTAATCTGCGTACTTGTACGCAAATTACTGGGTAGAACCCTCTATTTTACCCTTACTTAAAAGGAAGTATCCTGAATAATATTAGAAGTAAGAACCCTTAGGGAACAACGAATGCTTTACCTGCGAGAAGCTATTAGCTTTTTATTCATTTTATTCTTCCTACTATCCCCGGTGGGTCTCTACGCTCAAACCTCAGGAAGCGTTAAAGCCCTTGTCAAAATTACCAATGAAGACTGTTTTGAATGTCATTTAGATAATGCCCCATTGATTGATCAAAAAATCTTTAACAATTCTGTTCACCAAAGTCTTGATTGTGTGGACTGTCATAAAGACATTAAAGAACTGCCTCACCCTGATAAATTACAAAAAGTGGATTGTTCCCTATGTCACGATAAAGAAACAGCCCTTTGGGTTAATAGCGATCACACGAAGGAGATGCTCAAAGTATCTTCATCAATCCCCTCATGCAGCTCCTGCCACGGCCCTGCCCATGGGATCGTGAGCATCGATGATCCTGCTTCTCCCGTCAATCGCAAAAACATTCCCATCACTTGTTCGGGATGTCATCAGGAACAAATAAACTCTCTGAGCTTTTTAGCAAAGCCTAGTAAAACATATTTAGATAGTGTTCATGGCCTAAGTTATCAAAAAGGGATCAATACAAATGCCGCCGTGTGTAGCGATTGCCACGGGGCGCATGATATCAATAAAGCTGTTAACCGATCGTCAAAATTATATTGGGCCAATATTCCCCAAACTTGCGGCAATTGTCATCAAAAAGAATATAAAGAATATTCCCGGGGTATTCACGGCCAGGCCTTAGCTGCTGGCAGCAGGGATGCCCCTGTTTGTACTGATTGCCATGGCGAACATGACAATACTGCGGTCAATAAAGCTTCTTCTAAAGTTTATTCAGCGAATATACCGCAAACATGCGGGCAATGCCACTCAGCCCAACGGATCAACACCAAGTACAGCCTTTCGACCAATGTTTTAGAAAGCTATATGCAAAGCTATCACGGCCTGGCCTTGCAGCAAGGCTCCCTGACCGCGGCTAATTGCGCTTCCTGCCATGGGGCCCACGAGATACTTCCCTCGTCGGATCCCCGCTCCACCATCTATCCCAAAAATCTAGAAAAAACCTGTGGTCAATGCCATCCTGGGATCAGCTCTGAAGTGGCCCAAGGCATGATTCACGGAAGCTTTAAACTGGATAATAATCCGGCCAATAATATGGTGCGTGATTTCTACATTTTTCTCATCTTCGCTGTCTCCGCCATCCTCTTGCTGCATAATCTTCTTGATTTCTCT
>Ga0302280_1000622_pt1 | contig 31488 bp, 23 predicted proteins | sample III_Fen_E1_1_FD_198771 | JGI IMG/M metagenome (GOLD analysis project Ga0302280, IMG submission 198771) | Peat permafrost microbial communities from Stordalen Mire near Abisko, Sweden - III_Fen_E1_1 | ecosystem: Environmental > Terrestrial > Soil > Wetlands > Permafrost | place: Sweden: Abisko... | reverse complement strand
TTTGAGTGATTAATTATGAACATCATACGAGATCATTGAATGGAGCCTCCGATCGCTCGCACTAGACACTACGTGTCAGTGCTAACGCTTCACTGCCCCTAGAACCGGAGGTTCCACCGCCCTCTACCATACGTTTTTATGACAGATCTAATTAAGTGTACTATTCATCGCGTCAGTAGATTGGGGTAGTAAGCGATAGCGATACGCAGCCCCCACCCATGTAGATGTTTGCAATATGGTAAATACGGTGATTGGCGGACATAAATTAAATTTATTTTAGATAAGAGACCATGAAATTCTTCATCGTCTCTTGTTTGACAGGATCTTTGACAACGGTCCAGATCGGCATGAACGTCGAATTAAGTGGAAACAGATTCTGATCGATACTGTTAACCCATAAACTCAGTTTGTTTATGTCTGTAAGAGTAGGATCACCTCCATAGAATGTAGTGTTGGTCTTGGACAAAGCTAAGAACGTATCATTGATGTGAATCTCGGTTCTGTTAGCGAATCCTCCTGCTGATACATTGAATAATGCATAGTGGAAAGACAGTCCGACCTCCGTAAAAACCCATTCTTTAGAGTACTTCTTTGTTAAAGACTCCGATACAGCAACATTAAAGTCTAGTTGTGCACCGAAAGCTGATCTGTAAACATAGAACTGACCAAACGTCTGCATGAACTCGGTTGCATAGTCTCTATCTTGTTGAGTTGTTATTCTTTGGGGGAATCTGTTGATCGCTCTTTCACACATCGGATCTAAATCTAATAGATATGCTGGGTACATCGATCCAACATTGAATGCCCAAAAATGTGTACCATGAACTACATGTGTGTATTGTTTGTTCATAGTATCACGAATAAATCCCATCTGTTTGTCGTATTTGAAACCTCCACCGAACTTCCCGATCTCAATCCCAACACTAAAAGTAAATCTCTTGAGAAATGTTTCATAAAACTCAGTATACGATGCAGCCACACTCTGTACCGTTGATTCAAATGTCAGATCTAACGGATGTAGAAACATCTGGTCAGGAACACTGTACGTTATCTTACTGTGAGGACTGGTCCATGTTGCATTGTAATCGTAAGTTAATCTAAAGATTGGAGCTAAAGAATATGTACCAGCTTTGAGATCGAAACCGTTTCCTAAGAAGTTAACCACACTCGCCGGTTCATAAGATGTTGGATTATTACGTTTGATAGTCGCAGTTGTTGCTAGAACAAAAAAGAAAATTAGTAACATCGTTTTGTGTATTATGTAATAAGATAAAATCTATTATGGTCATCAAACCGTTCGTTTTTCAACTTTTCGTGATTTATGTTTCAATGATGCGATATAAGCGTTGAGTGATGTCTCGGATCTTTTAGCATAATCATTAATAGCACGATCCATGTTGTGATAAATCGTCGTGTTGTGAATGAAGTAGGTCAATGGTACCAAATGATATTTGATGACTTGTTGGTTTGATCTGACGGTGGCTGCCCAGTCGAGATACTGATTTTGTTGCATGGTTACATTTCCTCCTAAATAGTAGTATTCGGTCACCATTGTTGCATTGAACTTTTTGTCGACAAATACATTGTCACTAGACTTACCATGCCCTCCGCCGACCAGACCTAAAAAAGACCAGTGAGATGACTCTTCGATCTTTGACTCGGTGTAAATGTTATTAAACATATTGTCGTACCATATATTCGACTCAAACTCACCCCCTAATACAACTTCATCAATCACGGCTGTACCCCAGGTCAGGAGAAATTCGTTGTATTTTATAACTGAATCGTTATTGGTTGGATCGTATGATGGAAGTTTGTTTAGGGCATCTATGAATATTTTGTTCATTTGGTTCGATGGAAATGGAATAACTGGTGCGATCTCTTGTACAAATGCCAGAGTAAGGGCAATCTTTGTAAGAGATTTCTGTTCTTGATAATAGTTTTTGTAGAAACGCCAAACCTCTTTTGATTTTTTCCCAAAGCCTAGAAAACCAGACGAATGTGTCTTGTGATGATAGTAAGCATCAATGTTGAAATACGATTGCATGACAACACTGAATTCAATCAACTGACTTTCTGGAACGTTGTTAGAGAATGTTGTTTCATCGGTAGGTAGATAGATACTGGCTAGACACATCGGTTGTGCGATAGTCGTATCAAGTCCAGTACCTAGACACTGACTAATCGATCTGGTCAAACAGAATAACGTGAATAAGAATACCAGATACATCTGTTTTAGTTACTTTTTGTGTATAATAATGAGTAAAATAAGTAAATGAGCTTATCAACAAATGATAAATTCAGTTTTTTTAGAAGGATGGACAAGAACAGGTTCGAACATGACATCTACTATCACATTTGATGTCAGGGATACAGTCCATACAACAGTATCCATAGACGGTGGTAGGTAGTTTATGATGTTTATGAAATGCTTTCCCGAGATCAAATGTGTACGCAGATACACTACATCCGTATTGAACAACATTACCGACCGGGACAACATTAGACCACCACGGCTTGAAAAGTGCAAATGCTCGTATCAACTGAATCATAAAACTTTGATCAACATAAGATCTGATAGTTTTGTTGGTTCTTCCACACATGAATCCTTCATATGCCATGATAGGGATTCCACCGTTACTCGACGTTTTTGGAACCGGCAGTGTTGATTCGGGTTTTAGAACCATCTGGTGTGATGATATCAGGGTACTATCAGGTATCGTTGCAGCTGCAAAAAATACATTCTTGTTGACATTCAGTGAATCCATATATGCTTTTTTGTATTTTGTCATTCGATTCTCCCCTGATCTGTAGTAATCATTGATCGCTGTCTGAATATTGGCTCTGATGGTTTGATCCTTGATGTAGTTAGTGATGGGTTTTACTACAACATGTGTCAAGACCGGATAATCATCCATCGTCTTCATACGTTTCTGCCAATCAGTTGATACTACGTACTTAGGATCCCCACCGAACATATCGATAATACTTGCTCGACTGTACTGTTGGAATTTTGCTTCGAAATGTATATTAGCATACTTTTCTGGATGAAACTGTTTTAACATGTACAGAGATGCTTGGTTAGCTCCATCGACACTACCAAAACATGATTTGAGCATGACTGTTTGTTCGCCAACACCTCCGGCAGTACCACTTACTACGATCTGTGTCCCCCAGTAATCGACGAACATCATGTACACAACTGGATCGTAGATTTTAGGTAGTGATTTGATTGCCGCCTCTACGAAAGGACTGATCACAAGTTCTGATTCCAATGCGAAGATCATTTCGAGAGTAGAGACACTTTCAACAACGCTGATGATATTGCTATTACCGTTATCGAAGTAGTGGAAGAAGTTAGGTATTGAGTCTATCGGTAGACCTAAAGTACCGGATGTTATATTCGATCTGGTTGGGTTCATTCTTGACAGGTATTGATCGATGCTACCATAGACGTTTTTGGTCACGGTGTATGCAGAGATATTTTTAGGTACGATATCGATCTGGTCTGGGACGCGATATCTGACTCCGGTACTCGATACATGAGTCTTGTTTTTATGATAGGTTAGATGAAAGAACGGAAGTTTGATCTCAGCACTGATCGGATCCCAACCAGTCCCCAATGTCACTAATAGATTTGGGAGATCGGTCTTAATTTTAGTATGGGATTGGGTGTGATTGTGACAGAATCTGCTCAGACCTTTCATGTCATGAAATGGACATGTCTCATCAATGGTTCTTCTAATAGCTGCATCAAAAACTGGTGTCAGATCGATAGCGAATACGGTTGTCAAAATGAAAATATGTATTAAATAGGGCATTATGTGAATATAAGTAAAGAATATGTTATGGTTTAGGGTCATCAATACAAATACTTTTTCAACTTTTTAAAAGGATGGACATCTACAATCGACAACCTGACAATTATTATTAGGACATCTGATATCAGGAATACAGTCCATACAACAATACCCGTACATGGCGGTAGGACCCCATCTTCCCCAACTATTTTTTCTTCCGATATCAAGAGTGTAGACAGATGCGCTACATCCGGCCACAACATCCAAACCTCCCGCGGAATTGACGGTCAATTTCGATCGACCGTTTACAAATCTACTATGTTCGGACATCATCGCACGACCTATAAATTCACCGTCCACGAAAGATCTAATACTTTTGTTACCGGTTCTAGTACAAATAAACCCTTCGTAGTACTGGGTTGGTGTCCATATATTTGTCAGGGGCGTTTTTGGAACAGAGGCAGTACCCCCTGGTCCTAGAAGAAACTGACTACTAGAGATTATGGTATTTGGGGGATATCTTGCTGCAAAGAACGATATACTTTTAGGACCGTTCAACGAACTCAGATAGGTCTGTTTATATCCGTTTAATCTATCATTGCCCGAAGCATAGTAATCGTTGATAGCTTTTAACATATTTGCCCTAGTGGACTGATTCGCGATAAAATCGATGATCGGTTTGACTATGACATTCGTAAGAACCGGGAAATCATCCATTGTCTTTAATCGTTGTTTCCAGTCGACCGAACTAACAAACTTAGGATCACCGCCGAACATATCGATAACACTCGCCTTACTGTACTGTTGAAATCCAGCAGAAAAACTGATGTTAGAGTACTGTTCTGGATGAAACTGTTTAAGCATGTACAATGCAGCCTGATTCGCACCATCTAACATTCCGAAACACGATTTGATCATGATTGTCTGCTCTGCAATGCCGCCAGCTGTGCCACCAATTACGATCTGTGTCCCCCAATAGTCTAAAAACATTTTGTAAACAGTAGGATCATAGGATGTAGGTAGAGAATCTAATGCTGATTGAGCAAAGGGACTGATGATCTGTGTCCCTGTAAAATTTAGATCCAAGGTTGCAACACTCTCGATGACCGAAACGATATTGTTGTTACCACTATCAAAGAAATGAAAGAAGTTTGATATCATATCGATCGGTAGACTAAGAGTACCAGACGATACGTTGGATCTGTTAGGATTCATTTTAGAGAGATATTCATCAATGTTAGTGTAGACATTTTTTGTTGTGGTAGATGTGGGGACATTTTTAGATGTAATCGTAATCTGATCTGGTATCATATATTTGATTTTGCTACTCGAAATGTAAGTTTTGTTCTGAGTGTAGGTTAGATGAAAGAATGGTAGTTTAATCTCAGCACTGATCGGATCCCAGCCTGTGCCAAGTTTTATTAGAAGATTGTTGTTATCGTGTAAAGATGTTCTAATATTGTCACAAAATCTATTCAAACCTTTCATATCGTGAAACGGACATTGTTCATCAATAGTATTTTTGACGGCGGTGTCGATGATAGATTTGATATTGATAGCATAGATTATTGTCGTGAATAGCGGAAACAGTATGAAAAACATTTTTTGGATATTGATATTATTGACAGTATCTTTTGGTATTGTCAGTATGATTGATTTTTCAACTTTTATGTAATGGTTGTGAGATAAGGAAAAATGATAAGATGTGGGCAATTTTATTATGAACACTCATTCGGGGGCTGCGTCTCTCTGCACTACGTGCGATCGCTTAAGCTAGCTTATACCCTGATTTGTTTTGGGGCTGTTGGATCAATTACAACAAAATAGAATGAGCCAGGGCAGTAAGTAAGCTAAGGCGAAACGTAGCCCCACCGACATGGATGTTAATGGTTCAGATTCATTTGGCAATGTTTTGTCTTTTTCCTTACGTTACAACCATTAACTTTTATGTATGAACTCAAACCATTGATTATGAATCATTCATGTGGGGCGCGTGAGCCTTCGTTCCGTAAGCTGCACTGCCCCTCCTGTCCTAGAATGTCTGATTGTGTTATTTGTTAGAAAAATAAAGAAAGTTATTTAATGATCGACAAATTGTTCTTCGGTAAGAGTGAATTCCCCTTCGAATTCAATCAGATATTTTTGTAGATATTGTGCGGAATGTACACAAACATCATTGACAAACAATCTAAAATACCCATTCCTATCTCCTTTAGGGTTATTCAGATAATTTGATGTATCATATCTTGTCTCGAAACTTTCACGATCCATGTTTTTTGTATCGATTGAGTACACCATAACAAAGTCATCAATATTGATAGATTCAGGTTCAATTTTGATACCGAAAGGTATATTGTAGATCTTAATGACGGATGATTTTAATACAGAGATGTTTATGTTGGTCAAATTCATAAAATATCTAGCTTTTGATGTAAGTCCGATGTATTTACGCATTATGATGTATCGAATTAGGTGTATTGATACTAATAATGTTTTGAGATCGTCAGCATTTAGTATTTTCAATCTTTTTCAACAAATCGTTAAACAAAATTGATGAAATAGTAGATCTGTTGTTCATCCTTCAAGATCCCGATATTTGTATTCAACAAAAACGTACTACCATTCGTACATGTTAGGTCAAACACATCCGGATCATCACTTTGACTAAGGATAACAGTCACAATACTATTATCTACAAACAACATGTACTGATGTGGTTTGATTTTTATCGTGTTAAATGCGGATCTGATTCTTGCCTTTGATATGATATTATCATCCCATGAAGGTCCCAAAATCACTGCTGTTTTATCGATCAATTTGTCTATCTTTCCATGAAACGTAATAGATCCTGATTCTCCGGCTATTAACCTCTCTACATCCAGAGACTTTCGTCGTATCGTTTTGATTTTCTTCTTAAGTTTCAATCCATGGCACAACACAACAACCTCATCATCAACACTAATCATCCCGTGTTTCAGGATCCCATGAACAATGTGTCCTGTATCGGGTATCATGAACGAATCGATGATTGTGAATAATATGTCTTTTTGTATTAATGAAGAGGTATCTGTCGGAAGCCTGTTTAGAATCGATATCAAATTATCATATCCGACATCAGTTATGTTACTCACTTGAACACAGCTACTCTTTGTAAAATCTATTATCGTATCTATTATCGTATCTATTTTGGTTCCGATCAAATCATCCCTTAATCTATTGAAATCAGTCATTATCTTTTGTGATAACATGTTTAAATCGACATTAATGATAAGATCACACTTGGTCATAACAATGATCGGCAGAATATTGTACACAATACACAAGGACACGATAAATACATAGTAATCCTTGTACATGTAGATCGGATCTTTTTTATCATCATCTGAATCTAACGGAACACACACAATGATGTGATGAGGATTGATGCTCGATACGGAGTACATAATAGTCTTGATGTATCTCATGTCTCCTGGGGCATCTATCAGATTGATCAATCTATCAGACGAATTGTAGATGTTCTCCATATTGAAATCGATCCCGATAGCATAATTCATGATATCTGATCCAGCAAATCCTATTATGTCGTACTTCGGACTTGATGTGATTCCTGACATCTTTTCATGAGCATGGCGCAAAACTAGTTTCCGACTGAAACCATTACCATCATCGTTCTGACCGTATGTGAGACGACCCATTAAGCTTGTCTTCCCCGAATCATGAGGACCCATTATCAATATGTTCGATTCGGGGATTCTACGATCTGATTGTTGTTTCCTGATGACAAGATGCGTAATGAGTTTGTTGCCGGGGAAAACATACGTTTTTTCGCTAAAGATCTTGGCATTGGCTTTCTTACAGATCGATTTAAATATATTGGTAGTTTTGTTGAGTTGTTTCTCGGTGATATCAGAGAAATGACCATCATCCTTAATACCCAGAATATAATGCGCCTCATATCTACCATACTGATTTCGTCCTTCATTCATCCTCCATAACATTTGTGATACCATGTTATCTTTTCTTTCGGTATCCTTCTTGTCCAGAATGTATTTGTATTCAATATTACTTTTTTCAGGTTCTCTAATCAATTTATGTTCTGTTGGACAGTACAAGATGTCTAGCACAAGATTTGTATCATCATCATTGATCATACCGTTGACAAGTATCTATGCTCTATCTGTATAAATAAAATACGACTTTATGATATGAGAATATCATAGACATCTTTTCCTTTTAGCATTAGAATCTGATTATCGGTCAAACCCTTAAGCTCATGAGGGAAGTCGACCCAACATGAAGTATTGAATTCAAAATAGTTCGGTTCAAAATCAACGGTTCTATTCTCCTCTTTGTAGAAGAGGGTGGCTACCCTGATATCGTCAGGGGTGTTCAATCTCATCGCGGATTTAATATGATCAATAACTGTCTTTACGGTTCGACCACTATCAAAAATATCATCAACTATCAAAATTCTATCGGGTTTGTTGGCATTTTTGACAATGTAGTTTAGTCCATGAACTGATATTCCATCTAATTTTTGTAGACCTTCGTACGAACTGGTCCTGATGGCGATGTGATCAACTTTACGTTTACTTTTATCGTCTTCGTCTGGATAATCTTTTCGTAGTTTATATTCGAAGTATTCATGAACATTCAATCCTACTGGCGTACCTCCTCTCCAAAGGACGATTAAATGAGTAGGTATGAAACCATCATTGTATATTTTTCTGGCAAGTCTGAATGATGCTAATCGAAGCTCTGTCGGATCAATACAGTCAAATTTAATGTTATCAATTTCGATATGATCTACCATTCAATGTATCTATGTATCTATGTAAATATCTCGTGAATAGTAAGTATGAATCTCGATTATCTGGATTCAATATGTTTGGTATTCAACTTTTTAGTAATGGATGTAACATAAGGAAAATGATAAGATATGAGCAATTTCATTATGAACATTCATGTGTGGGGCTGCGTCTCTCTGCACTAGACACTACGTGTAAGTGCTATCGCTTCCTACCCTAACATTTTTGAAAATGTAGATTCGACCGTAATAAAATAGAATAGAGTAAATATATTGGGGTAGGACGCGATAGCACGTAGTGCGCGCAACGCAGCCGTGAACGGTTAGCTAAAGCTCGACCCACACACACATGAACGTTCATAATCAAATCTCTCACATCTCGTCATTTTTCTCACATTGCATCCATTACTAAAAAGTTGAATATAAAATGTCCATCGATCGGATCGAAAAATATCGACAACGATTATAATCAATCAATGGATATTCAAGATCAAATCAAACCCTTCGATAAGGATAACATAGATCTCGTGATATATCATCATCCTTGTCAAGATGGTTTCGGTGCTGCATTCTGTGTGTGGCACTACTATAAAACCAAATTCGGTCTAGACAGAACCAATCAGATCAGATTCAAACCAGCATCCCATAGTAAGATATCAGAGGATCCTCAGGACAAATTCTATGATAAATTTGTTGATAAGAATATTTTAATAGTTGATTTCAGTTACAAACTCAAGATCCTACAAAAAATCATACAAAAATGTTCATCATTAATGATTCTGGATCATCACAAATCGGCACAAGAAGATCTGGAATCGATCGATACCAATCTAAAGATATTCGATATGAACAGATCCGGTGCTGTCATAACATGGAACTACTTTTTTGGCAATACTACACCTGTTCCAAAATTCATCCTATACATTCAGGATCGTGATCTGTGGACCAACGTGTTTTTAGATTCAGGTGAATTCTCCACATTCTTTAATGAAATCAAATTCAACTTCGAACTATGGGAGAAATATCTAGATGATAAAGTTTGTGATATAGCCATCGAATCCGGACGATCATGGTTAGACTACAAAACCATCCTGGTTAATCGAGCTGCTAATAAAGCATCCAGAGTGATTCAGATCATCAATAATGTCTATTGTGTCGTCGCGTACGCTAACAGTCCTGAATTTAGATCAGACATCGGTGCAACTATTTTAGACGTTCATAAGTTGGTAGATTTTTCGTGTGTGTGGTCCTATGATCTGAACAAGAATACTACTAACTTTAGTCTTAGATCCAACAACAGTCGGTTTGATGTCAAAGAGATAGCAGTCGCTAATAATGGTGGTGGACATCGTAATGCTGCTGGCATAACCCTTGCAGGAGTTTGTGGTTGTCTGCCATACGAGTTAGTAAAACCAACATACATTGATTTGATAGAACATGTACTAGTCAGAACAATATATGATGAACTTATAGAAAGGATCAAAACATCGTACATCATTTTTGATTGTACAGAATTGGGTAAAAAGTTTTGGAGACATCCTGACAAGATGTTTGTAGATCTGGTCAAGAGGAAGAATAGAAATGCAGAGATGATTGTATTCCAGATAAAGAAAAATGTCTCAGGGAAGTTCTTGGTCCAGAGTTATCATATCTTGTTAAATGATCTTTTCGTCAACGATGATGGTGTTAGTAACAGACATCTGTTCGATACAAAAACATTATCCCTAAAACTGGACTCTATTGATAGATTAAACGATGTATCAGACTACAATGTTATGTTTTCTAACACATACAATGCACTTAAAGTTCTTCACCGTTCTCTATGAGTTTTTTTATCATATCATCTTTCATTCTAACAATACCTCTGATTCCTTCTTCTTCTATTCGCATAACGGGTTTGTACAAACCACCTTCTTTCATCAGGATGATTGCTCTATCAGAACCCTTAAAATCATCTTTTGCAGAATATGCTACATCGTAGAAGTTGTTACAGTCTCTCTCAACAACGAATATGTTCAAACCATTCAACACATTTTTGATCTTACTCGTATTCTTATCTACTATTTCATGATTGATCACTACTTTGGGTGTTAGTCCCTTAATGTATTCATCCGTTACATCTTCATCAGGAACCGGTGTAACCCCCATATCACTGAAGAAGTCATTAACTTTGACACTTTTGGGAAAGATCGAATGAGATACTAACACTTTATGAACAGAATTAACGAACGAATACGTCGAATCGTAGTTCGACATGTCCGGGATCCTAAACTGTTTGGTATCAGAAAAGTTGTAATGTTCTTGTAAGTCTAGTTTGTTATTACTGTTAATGTTCTCTTTCTGTCCACCTTTTTGTTTCTTATTCTGTTTCTTGTCTTGTTTGGTTTTATCGATTTTGTCTGATCGGTCAGAATGATAATCAGTAGATCCTCTCTTTCTAAACACAAAATATCGATTAAGATTAGTGTATTGCATACATTTATTGTTCATCTCAGAATTATCATAGTATTGACCCACATCGTTCATGTATTTCTTAGTTTTTGCACTTGACTCGAATCTGGTGGCATCCAACAAAAACTTTTTATTAATGACTAGCTGGTTAGAGAAGAGATCCGTATCGATCAATTCTAGATCGACATCATCTGCCAGATCCTTTCTAACGAAATCGACATCTACCAGATACTCCGTTTGGTATGTCCCTTCGTCGAACGCCCATGACATGTACACCTTGATTCCTGATCCTGGTTTGATCATCGATTTGTCACCAGCTGGAATATCATACAGTTTGACTATTTCAAAAAACTTCTTCTTATTACCATCAGAATCATCATAGTATACAGTGTACGCATCTCTAGTACCGAGAGCTTTGATGACCTCTCTTGCATCGAAGGTTGTCGCCATGAAGTATCCACCACCCCTCAGATGATTTTTAAGATTCTGTTTGAAGTTGTTCCATGATAGATCATCCTTTAAAAAGTAGTGCATTGCGAATTGACAGTTTATTCGATCGAACAAGGCTGGTTTATGTCCCTCGCTAATATTAGGAAAGAACTGTTGGAGAAGTTTCTTGTTGAAGTCATCCGTTCCACCTAGAGCCTGAACCTGTGAATCGTAATCAAAAATGGCTCTTGCATCTGCCTGAATGAAATACATTTTTGGAAAGTTTGGTTTCTTTTTTCGAAAAGCGTTGTATCGACTGATCGCTCCATCGTTAGGACTCTTGAATCCTTCTGCATCAATATCAACACCAACATAGTATGCAACATTCGTGTAGTAGAACTTTTCAATATCACCCCCTCTACCGCATGCAATATCTAACACCGATTGTTGTTGATTGTCCTGATACATCTTGTTACAGTATGTGTAGATTAAATTTGATTTGATGAAGTTGTGATACTGTCTCATCGTTGAAGCAAGTTTCGTAACTTTTTGATAGTACTTGTTTTCTTTGTTGATGGCGACGATCAGCTTATGAGAGATCTTGGAATTCATATCTTTGATCTTGATATCATAGAAGTTTCTATTATCGGTGTTTCCTTTTGCAAGTTCTACAAAATCGTCCATTAAAACAGGATTGATGATAGATCTCCAGATTCGATCAGCTGTTGTAGAGTAGTTACCGTATCTTCTCCCATACTTTTCAACTGACTCAGTTTTATCATAACGAGTTCGAATCGGTACCCATCGTTGTTGAGGAATAATATTAGGATCATTCTGATAGTAGAACTCAACGACCGTTTTATCGGTAAGGATGTCTCCCGATAGATCTCGAATCTCTCCATCCCTCTGGTAGATGTATGCATCGGCTATCCCGTAGTTCTGATCGAAAGGAACAGGCATTTCACGCCCCTCAACTGTTTTACCGACATACAGAGTACAGATTCGATATGTTTTGTTTCTGACAGTAAAACCAACAGTATCTGTCGTATCAGTAATATCATCAATCTTATCAACATCCGCAGCTAGGGAGTTATCGTATACATCTAGGATCCTACCGGTCTGCGGATCTTTCTTGAATTCAATGTAGAAATCCATCGAATTCTTAACAGGTGGTTTCCATTTGTATTCATGATAGTTTGATTCGGCTACATTAGTTACATATGCCTGTTCTAAAGGATGATACATCAGACCATCCAAATTGTACGGAAGTTTTACTCTGGTATCTTCTGTATACTTAGACCAGAATTCTACAGAGTATCTGAACAGTTCCCATTTCGCCCCTCCTAATACTGGCATGAAGTATTTACGTCGGACCAGAGGATACTCTTTGACCATCTCGATATCCTTGTTCAAAACCGTAAAATATCTGATAAGCTCATTCCCGTAAAACTTACTGACAACATCCACATCGAACGTTGGTTGAGGGGGTAGACTCTTGAAAACAAATCCTGTTTGTCCTTTGAACACAAAACATTCTTCGATTATTTTATCGGCATTAGACAGACGTTCGAAAAAACTAATGGTTGGTTTTAGGTCATTCGAACCGTTTCTAATACAGTCAAAGATCATCAGTATGTGTCGTCTTGCTTTAGGGATGTACAGATACTCTCCATCTAGGATCGTGCCGTTGTACTTTTCTAATTTCTTGTCCAATACTATTCCGGTATCTTTGACGTTGAGATTGGTACTGATGAGATACACTGAGTTTTTGTAGATGATCAAATTATATCGATCACCGTCCGCTTTATCGGTCACAGCGTACCTATCGGGAATAATACCGGTGACATGTTGGATTTCTAAAGATACAGGTTGACGAGCAACAAGATTTCTAACATTGGTGTCGATGTTGTTGAGTTCTTTGTAGTATTGAATGATTTTATCGGACATTGAGTTTCCAATGATGAACGATGATTGTTGAATGAATTTCAGAAGATTCTCAGATACGTTGTACATAGTGTTTAAATGTTCTTTCTTTGGTGTTCCTGATCCTTTAACACCGTACTCTATCTCTAGTTCATAGTTGGAACTGGTATAACTGAGTCGTCTGATGTCCCGGGTGGTCTTGGTATCTGTCAGATCAACCCGAATGAAGTGATCTTCATCGTCCTCGATAAAGAGAGACGTCCTTTCTTTCAAACGGAAGAAGATCTTTCGATTCAGTTCCTGTCGGGTGTCAAGATCGATAGAGGTTCCTGCATCAGCTAACAGTTTGTCCAAGTTTGGTTCGATTGTTTTCATAGACTTTATCTTGGTTGTCAAATCTTCTTCCTTTGATAGACGTCCTCTCATACTCAATTCATCAATATCTATGGTATCTTTCGGTCCTCTCGACTTTTTCATGAATGTCAAACTGCTTTTCTTCTTTTTAAGAGTATAGATGAGAAATTTGTAGATCAGATAGTTTTTATTTTGAACATCTGTCAACCGATTAATGATATCGTTAATGTTATCGGTTCCATCTACACTAACACGATATACAACATTCTCATCATCAATGATATCCGAAGTAATCTGATCCGCATTTAAATTGACATCGTTGGTGATATTAGTATTAGTATTGGTACTCGTATTACTTGTAGTTGTTGTACTATTAAGCAGAGAGCTCGCCGTATAACCAATATCAAGGGATCTTTGTGGAGGGGTTACTTTAAGTTTGCCTGCTTTGGCCATGGATTTCATGTATTTAAGAAACAACACATACTTTTCTTTGTTCATTTGTTGCCCTTTTTTACTGAAAAATATGAATTCGAATTCCATTCCTTGACCTGCTTTTTTAAAGAGATCCGACATGGCCTTCAAAACATCATCCGATATGTATGATATTATCTGTTCTCTGCCTGTGTTTGACATACTATTTACTTACCTTAATTCTATATGATGATATAATTCTTAGGTAATGATTTTTTCATTCAATTTTATCATGTACCGGCATATAGATAATGACTCATAACAAATCAATATACATATTTCATCGCGCACTAAGATTGACAGACAATACAGGGCTCACTGTTGCTCTGAAAGAATCAAAACAAGTCATACCGATATTTATTTTTACACCAGAACAGATAACATCACAAAACAAGTTCCGATCATTGTTTGCGGTTAAATTTATGATAGATGCCCTGATGGATCTGGATAAATCTCTGAATAAATTAGGATCTAGACTGTACATATTCTATGGAAAACAACCAGAAGTTTTACAAAAGATCTTGAGACACGACACAGATATCGATACTGTTATCGTAAACAAAGATTACACACCGTACGCGATATCCAGAGAGGCAGAACTTAAAAAGATATGTGAAAACGAAAACAGAACTTTTGAATCATACGAAGACTACCTGTTACACGATATCAATACTGTCCTAAACAAAAGTGGTACGTTCTATTCTGTTTTTACACCTTTCTACAATGCGGCATTGAAATTTAATGTGGCAAAACCCAAGATCATTCGCAATACGAACTTTGTCAAGAAAAAGTATTCGATACCAAATCAAACTACTTTTGACAAAATAAAACATTTAACATCATACAACAACACCGAGCTGTATGAATTTATCGGCACCAGAGAAGAGGGCGAAAAAAGACTGAAAAACATCAAAAATCAAAAAAACTACGCTAATGACAGAGATAATCTATGTTTAGAAACGACCCGACTCTCACCATACATTAAGTTCGGTATCGTATCTATTCGAGAGGTGTATCATAGAATCCAATCTTTGTATAATAAACATCATCCACTGATTCGACAGTTGTATTGGAGAGATTTTTATTACATTCTATCTTTTAATCGAACCGATCTATTGGAAGACTCTACTTCGTTTAGAGAATCATATGATAACATCGATTGGTGGTCTGATGCTAAATCGAAAAGATTTTTGCAGCTGTGGAAAGACGGTAAAACAGGTTATCCTGTCGTTGATGCGGGGATGAGAGAGCTAAATATGACGGGTTATATGCACAATAGAGCTAGATTGATCACGAGTAATTTTCTGGTCAAACATTTATTTATCGATTGGAGAGAAGGAGAAAGATACTTTGCGTCAAAACTAATCGACTACGATCCATCTGTGAACAACGGTAACTGGCAGTTTACATCCGGATCAGGTGCAGATTCAGAACCTTACTTCAGGATGATCAATCCGATCCTCCAAGAGATAAAACATGACAAGAGTTGTGGATACATCAAAGCATGGATTCCAGAACTGATGGATGTACCAAATGAAGACATCCACGACTGGCAGAATGTCCATGAGGATTATCATAAGATCGGTATAGACTATCCGGCACCATGTAAGATGTACGATTATGCCAAACTCAAAAAGGAATCAAAAAAAGTATATAAAAAGGCCTTTACGTCTTAAACTGTTTCTAGTGTTTACGCCAACAAGTACTAGTTGTGGCACGATCCTTATCGGTATTGTATGATTTGATCTGATAACGTTGCTTCATCGCCTTTTTGTATTTTGGTTTATTATTTGATGATGTGTCGGCAGGTGGACTTGCGGGTATTGATCGTTTATTATCAATATCCGTTTCAATTTCATCTTCATCTTCATCTTCATTCTCATTCTCATTCTCATTCTCATTCTCATTACCAATATCATTAACATTAATATCGAGATTAGAAACAAGTTTATCACATACAACATCTCGTATCGATACACATCTTGGTACATCAATCATCGCTTTACACAGAAATTGATAGTATTCGCTAGGACCAATCTTGTGCATCAATGGTAGAATCGATAAATTGGAACTATTGGTGTAGATTGGTGGTATGGACATCGAACTGTATTTTTGATACATCCATACGGGTATCTCGATGTCATGTTCCTTCATCGTTGCATTAGTTATGTTCCGATAAGTACGACGAAAACTGGACGAAAACTCATCAAAGGTCTTTACACGAGATAAAAGACAGAATGTATCTAACATATTAAAGAACTTGGCATAAATAGGGTCTACATGTTTTGATTCTGATTCTGACTCTGTGATCTGTTGAAAGTCAATGTAGTATGCGAGATGCCATAGAGCCCGACAGAAAGGATTGTTGACAGAGGTTCGATAATCTGATATCGAATTGTAAGGTAGATCAATCTCTCTTGTCATGATAAAGAATCCTATCTCTCTCATGATTATTGATGTTGAAGTTAACATTAAAGTCGAATCTACTAAATCGACATCCATCGGATCGTCACCAAATATATTGATTCTGTTTGATTTCGCATCTGTTGTTAAATTTAACCAGTTGGGATAGATACATGAGGTCGATTTGTACCGTAACAAAAGTTCTTTGGTACTATTTATTGCATTCATTATCTGTGATTCATGACTGTCACTGATTTTAATATACATGTAGGATAGTTGTAGATGTGTCTATTTTCTAATCATCATACTATTCAATATGATGATGAGATGAATGATAATTCAAATTTTTTTATTTTTTAATAGTAGCCTTACCTACACTGCGTAGGGCGTTGACATTAGAGGTATTGATATTAGACATGCCTTTCTTTTTTTGTTCCTTCTTGACCTCCTTGGCTAGAGCAGTTTCGAATGCATCTTTTGATCCGTATTCACGATATACATAGCGTTCGTTGACATCATCCATCAGATTCTTTTCGGCATCTTCTAGAGATATCTTACCTGCTTTCGCCGCTCGGAGGGCATCAAACATTTCAATCATACGTTCGATGTTCTCTTCACGAGAGTCTTCTTCTAACAAAAGTGAGATGATCCCCAAAGGAACATCGATATACGTGTTGTTCAGATGCATCTTGACAGCGGACTCATTGTTTTTAAGGAGTTTTCGTGTCGCTGGTTTTTCTAAATATGTTAAAATCTCGTATACTTTTCCTGTGAGTACATCAAGATCAGGGATCGCATCTACACTAGCTTCACGATTCATAATGGATCTTCTCTCTTCTTCTGTCATCTGATCGGTCGATACCATATCGACTTTAATGTTGTCATTGATATTTTTAAAATTCATTAACTAGAAGGAGGGTTATTAGTTATGATGATGATAGTATCGATGATGTCTTAAAGTATTTTGTAAAAGTTGAAAAAGTATTAACATAGTACGAGGATTAAAATGACTATGAACACTATCACAAATGGATCCGAATTTTAATATACGTCAACAACAACAACAACATCAACAACAACAACAACATCAACGACGGCGACGAGAGGAACAACAACAGTATCAACAGCGACAACAACAGCAACGACGGCGACGAGAGGAACAACAACAGTATCAAATTGAAAAGTATAGGTGTATAGCCCGCGACAAATGCGGTAATCATCTTGAAAATTTCCGAAAGTGTATGATAGAAAACAGTAATATCGATATGTGTGAAAAAGAGATGTATATGATAAGTCATTGTTTTAGTACGAATGGTATCCCCATCGAATAAAAAGGTAGGATATCACATCCACTCGAATTTAAATATATAGCGATTTATTATAGCTCATGACTCAAAACCAAAACCAAAACCAAAAACGAAAGTATGATCACAAAGCACACAAGATCCATGAAACTGCTAACAAAGCAAGAATTGAGGATCATCATGTAGAGAAAGCCGGTGGAGCAACTGATGCCAAAGTTCTAGATAATTTCAAAAGATATAATGTGTCCGATTCTGTATGTGATATCGATCAGGGAGCCCTCGGATCATGTACTGGTAACGGTTCAGCGACTGGTATCATCTGTGCGATGTATAAACAAAACAACGTTGAAAAGTTCATGCCAGCCCGTCGATTTATCTATTACAACGGTCGTAAGATCGAAGGAACCATCGATGAAGATTCTGGATGTCAGATCAGTGATGTTATGGAAGGTATTGAGAAGTACGGAACCCTTGATGAACATCACTTCATCTATGATCCTACCCTCTATACACAAAAACCATCAGCCGAGATCTATGCCGAAGCCGCAAAATTCAAAGGATTCCATTGGGCTAATGTTGACTTCTCCCAAGACGCCACAGCTGCTGCCAGAATCGCTCATTTAAAACGTGTTTTACAGAGTGGATACTGTCCAGTATTCGGTTTCACTGTTTATGAAAGCTTTGAAGGACCAGAGATCGCTCAAACAGGTATGATGTCTATTCCTCAAGCCGGTGAACAAGTTATGGGAGGACACTGCGTATGTATGTACGGATATGACGATAATAAGAAATGCTTCAAAGTCAAGAACTCTTGGGGAAAAGGATGGGCTTTAGAAGGTTCATTCTGGATGCCTGAACAGTTAGCTGCTGACGAAGACATGTGTAACAGTTTCGTCATCATTGAACAAGTCCCTAATCCTAACGATATTCCCGGATGGAAAGTCACTGATATCACCCCTGATCAACAAAATCTCCAAGGTGTTGTGTCTAGTGGTGGTGTTGTTAATAGTTCTTAAATCTTGAATATTTTTTATTTTACTTTGACAACTCTCACTTTAGTCTGTGTTGTCTTTTTTGGTTTTGGTTTATCCTTTGATTTAGATTTTGATTTAGATTTCGCCTTAGCCTTTGATTTTGCCCTAGCTATTTTTTTGACAGGAGCTGTAGTAGAGGGTGGTTTAGATTTATCGATAGGTTTGTCTTTAGGAATATCTTTAGGAATATCTTTAGGAATATCTTTAGGAATATCTTTAGGAATATCTTTAGGAATATCTTTAGGAACATCGTAACCTATGAGACGATTACGAAACCGATCATATTCGAGGGTCTGAGTTCTCTCGGCAGGTTCCAATAGTTTTTCTGCTTTTTCTTTACCAATGATTAGATTTTTGTCTGGTGCCATAAAGATACTCAACCAGTATTTTGTTAGTTCGATCTGTCTATTACGATATCGCATGTAAAGTTCACCATGGAAGTTAGAGCCTTCTAGATACTCTATTATCTTGTTTATTACCTTGAACTGTCGGTTCGATATCTCGTTGTTGATAGAGATCATGTTTAGTTTCAAATCGTCAGGAACAGTAACATTTGTAAATATATCGTACAAAAACATCGGTTTATCTCGTTTTTCATTGATCTGATCGATATCATCTAACATCCCTAACATCTTTTTGGCCAAAGGTGCTACTTGTTCCGGACCAAACTTGAATTTTTTGCACACTACATACTTTTCTGAATTCGATTCTCTACTGGTAAAAGGTTTAATGATGTTAACGTCTTCATAGAAATACTTAAGAATCAAGATAAATTTCAAGCTTATCGATGTGAATGTCTCGAATATTTTTAGAACGAAAGAACCTCCTTTTTTCTGAACATTGATTGCGGCCAAGATCTGTGCATAGATCAGGATTGCACATTCTTGTTCTTGGATGTTCTCATTGTTCCATTCAAATCCACCATCGGCAGTAACAAAGTCTGCTTTACCATTGATGCTCTTGGTAAAATTCTCAATCGTTTTCGCCTTGGTAAGATCCCCATTGTCTTTATTCGGGGATGCTCGGGCAGTTTGGGAATCGTAAGTCTGGTGCATGAAGAAACGTTGAGGTTTCTCTTTGGCATAGAATTGTACAAACTCTTTCTCTAAATCTAACGAATTGTCTTCATTATCGCCATGAATTGTCACCGCATGATATTTGTCATTTTTGGCATCCTTACAGAACATATCACGATAGAACATCACAGCCTGAATAAAGGATCCAGGGCCCTCTGCTAGATGAGCAGATACAAAGTTTTTTGAATTAACATCAATCAGATCAAAAAAGTACAATATTTCCCACAATTTGTAGAATGCCCTCGATAGTATGTTTGGTTTGGTACCTAGGCCTTTACCCAGATCGAAATACTGTTTGGAGATGTTACCGATACTCTCATCGTAGTCATCAACATATCTTTCGTAACCGTTAATCACCAGATACACACGTTTCTTATTAGTAAAGGTATTGAAGACTTCTGTCTTATTTTTTGAGGCATGAATCCAATGAGTAAATCCCATCGCAAACTGTGGATAATCTACATCAGCTCTGAGAACAAATGTTGGTTCTTGTTTCGAGAAATCAGGTACATCAGACGTTTTATTGAGTACAATCTGTCGATAGATCGGTACCTTGTTGTCATCGAGCTCAACATACTCCGGTTCATATTTATCAGCCCTCCCCAATTGTCTTTGATTTTGTCTATCACGATTACCTCTTGTATATCGATTAGTCTCCTCGTAAGGGATCACTTCTAGACTAGGATCGGGATTCATCGTAGGATTGATATCATAGTTTTCATCAGCATCAGTATCAGGATACATCTTCCCTCCGTACTGTCTTTTATAAATTCGTTCATTTAGTATTGCAAAAGAGTTTTCGTGATCTTCGGATGATTCAGAGTCTATTGAATTTAATGAATCATTATCAAATTGGGTAAGATCGATACGATTACCGTTATTGATGTATGAATTATGGTCAAAAGTGTCTGGTATATCATCGGAAGAGGTATTATCATTATCTAGTCTGGCTAATCTATCGGTTGTTCTAAAAAGATCTATTATCTTATTACGATCCACATTAGGGTTTGCAAACAGACCACTGGATCTATGTGTTTGTCTGACTGACATCTTTGATATATATATGTATGCTGTTGTAATTATATTAGGAGTTGTTTATTCCATTTTTCATACAAAAATTCAATCTTTATGAAGAATGTAGAGTCATTTCAACAATGTTCATCTTATTTTGGCGTTCAAATTTGATACGATAGTTGCGCGACATATCAAACTTATCGCAATCCGCATGAGCATATGTTAAGTTTTTAAGATCCTTAAAGTAGGGCACACGATTGATATTAGATCTGATCATCGCCAGTGATTTGAGATTCTTGAGTTTAGTGATGTCTTTTAGACTGGAATCGTTACACAATAGTATTTCTAAAGAATTCATCTCGGGAAGTTCAACAATGCCAGTAGATGACACGTCCAGATACTTGAGGTTTGGACAAGGATAGAGCTTTGTTATTTTTGTACTAGATATGTCTAAAAAATACAGATTATTGAAAGCCGGGATCTGTAAGATCGGATTGTTCTTTAGATGGATCCTCTCCAGTTTTTTTGAGAATGACATTTCGGATATCAGATTGTCATCACCATTGAAGCGGAGAAGATTTGGTAGTTCTGCCATCACACACGTGATAGAGTTGTCATTAATGAATAATTCTTCTAGAGATCTAGGAAGAATCGGTAGAGATGTTAGATTGTTAGATGAAACGTCTAGTGTGAGTAATACAGATAGACATTCTAGGTTTGGAATAATTGTTAAATCGGAGTCTCTAGCGAAAACATGTTGAAGGGTTGTTTTGATCTTGGGAAATGTTTTGTGACTGAATAGAAGATTAAAACAATTTTTGTTCATATGTGACAGATCGAGCATCTCTCCTTTCTCTTGTAGACACTCTTCGATACGATAATCGATGGAATCTGTATCTTTATTGTGAAAGTCTTGTTTGACATCATCTGTCCATATTGCTAAAGAAGGATCGATGTTTCGATGTTTTCTGTATTTGATATCGTTACGGTAGACAGGATACGGTTCGATTTTTTTAGGGGATTCATCATCATCGTTCATCTTGTGTTTAATATTCATGTTGAATAAATAAATTATATCGACAGTAAAACATTCTCTTTGATCCACTTTGCTAACTCGAGATGATCGTTCATTATGGCACTTGTATGAGTCATCACATTTATTGGACATCCTTGTTCTCGAAGCCATTTGATCATCTCAAAATCCCCGATCTCCGCTGCTCCCACGGAAGCTAACTGACCCCAAGGACATCCTCGACCTCTAAGCCATTTAAGCATCTCCAAATCACCGTTTATTGCGGCACACTCACATGAATAGTCATCCCAGGGGCATTCTTTCTCACAAAGCCATTTAAGTATATCCAAATGATGTCCTTCTACAGCATGAGCACATGATAATTCATCCCATGGGCACTTATTCTCCCAAAGCCACTCCAACATCTCGAAATCACCGTTAGTAACAGCTTCTGAAAACGTATCCTCACTCCAAGGGCACCCTTTTTCCCGTAACCATTTTAGGATGTCAAGGTGACCCCCTGCAGCAGCATTAGCACAGGTGTCTTCATTCAAAGGGCATCCGTTCTCATGGAGCCATTGTAGGATCTTAAAATGACCATTCTTCGCAGGACCACCACATGTGTACTCATCCCATGGAAAACCGTTGGCATGAAGCCACTTCAGGATCTCAAAATGACCGTATTCAGCAGCTCTCTCGCATGCATTTTCATTTGATTCATATCCATTTTCATGAAGGTATTGTAAGATATCCATTCTTCCACATTCAGCGGCTACAGCATAGAGACTATCATACAACTCATGACTATTATCACTGATCCATTTGACAATATCCATCAGATCAGCCCTGTTTGGTCCACCGATCGGGGTCGGAACCGTGTATGTAGGGTCAAATACATATCCCTGTTCATGCATCCACATCAGAATATCCAGTCGACTTTGTCTGATGATTTCAGCAAACGTTTCATGACATATTTGTAAATAATTATTTTCTACCTGTAATTTGATATCATCTGTATTAGGGATCATGTTCGTACCATAAAATCCTTTAACATAGATGTGCGTAAGTGAAGAATATTTATTATGGAGCCATTTTAAGGTATCAAAGTGACCACCTTTAACCGCACCCGAACATATCGTATCTGGATCGATTCGGGTCCACACATTTTCTGGCATGTATTTTACGATATCGAGATTACCGTTGGCTGCCGCAGCTTCACAGAAACATGTAGCGTAACGAAGACTCAAACATTCCGGATTAGGGATCAACCATCGAAACAGATTTGAATACTTGGTTGCATCGATAACAGTATTGATTCTGGTTTTGAACAGCATTGGATGATTGAACTCGACATGGATCTTTGAGATGAATGCATTAAAAAATCTAGATGTATTCTTCAAGGAGAATGCAGAAGACGTATCCAAAAATGATTCGATGATCAATATGAGTTCATTCGGTAGTGCGTTCATTGAATATGATTATTGAAGTATTGAATATGGAGTATAAACAATGCATCAGACAATGGTTTAGTCAAATTTTTTCGTAGTATGCAGATTTAACAACCATGAGACCGTAAAAATCGCATAATATCAAGATGGTTGTTTTTGGCGGCAGTCTGATAAACTGTGGTGGATCGTGGACATCCGTTCTCATAAAGCCACTTTACAACTTCATAATGATTGTTTTGAACCGCTCCAGAAAACTCAATTTCGCACATCGGGAATCCTGTTTGATGGATCAACTTTAGCATATCGAGTCGGCCGTATCTAGCAGCCCAGACACAAGAGTCTTGTTCCGGAGGACAGCCCTTTTCAATCAACCATCTCAAAATATCTAGGCGTTTCATTGTGACAGCATTAGTACAAGTAGATCCATTCCAAGGACAGTTGTTTTCATGTAACCACTGTATCATTTCCAAATTTCCGCTTGAAATAGCATTTGGGAATGTATCATTGTCCCATCGACATCCGTTGGATCGTAACCATTTTAACATTTCAAGATTACCACTCTCTGTTGCTGCACTACAGATGCCCTCACCCAAGGGACATCCGTTTTCATGAAGCCACTTTAGAGCATCAAAATGTCCTCTTTCTGCGGCACCATAACAAGCGGTCTCATTCCATGGACATCCGTTTTCATGAAGCCATTTTAGAATCTCTAAAACGTTATCCCTATCAGAGTTAGCAACAAGATAGAAGATTCGATCGTTCAATGTAAAGTTTTTTTTATGTAACCATTTTAACACCTCAATACTACCATATCTGGCAGCCATTTCATAGATAGATTGATGCGTGAAAATATCGGTGTATTGTTTTGGTATGAGTTCATAGGTCATATTTATATTGTTGATTATAAATATGAATACGATGTATTGATCATACAACCATTTTAAAATATCGAAACTCACACTGTTGATATCACGACAATTTCTGGCAGCTTCAATACAGATATGACTTGGGAATACACCAGATAGAGCGTCATTAAACGTGTGCCTTACGATCTCAAAACTCTTTTTTGTTACAGCAGTCTTGCAGTAATGTTCCGCATAGTATCTGGATAAACATTTCGTATCCGGAATCAACCATTTGAATACGTTCGGATACTCTACCGCATCTGTTAGAATCTCATCCATAGTTCTGAATAATCTCGGCATTTCAAACTCGACATGGATCTTCAAGATAAACTGTTCAAAAAATTTCGAGACGTGTAGTATGGCAAATTTCGTCGATAGTGGCAAAAATGATACAACAATCATTAAGAGCTCCCTAGGGATAATGTACAGGACGTTCGACATTCTGTACATTGTGATAATGAAACTATCATACAAAGATAAACAATATGATGAACATTCAATATTTTGGGTTCGCTAGTGATTTCGGATCCAACGTGCTATTTCGAGATGATCGTATTTTTTGGCACATTTATAGACATTATGAGATCGAGGACAGTTGTTTTCATAAAGCCATTTCACAATTTCGAAATGACCGTTTTGTGCAGCATTGATCAGTTCTATCGCATCAAAAGGAGCCCCCCTGTCATGAAGATATTTTAGCATCTCGAGATGACCATTTTCTGCAGCACATTCACAATTGCATCTTCAACCCCTCTTGAAATAGTCTTCATCGCGACCCACACATACATCGTAAAACCACTTTACGATTTCGAAATGTCCTGCTGTGATAGCATATTCCATAGCATTTCCATCCCAAGGACAACCTTTCGAATAAAGCCACTTTAGATTGTCAAGATGACCGTTTTCCGCAACTCGAGAGAAGGTCCACACATTCCAGGGACAACCTTCCTCATGCAACCATTGTAGGATTTCAAAATGATCGTTTCGAGCAGCTTCTGCGCATGTATATGCATCCCAAGGATAACCGTTTTTATGCAACCACTTCAGGATTTCAAAATGACCTTCTGATGCAGCGTAACTACATGCTAATGCATCTCGAGGACATCCACTCTCATGCAGATATTTGATAACATCAAAACTACCTGATGATACGGCCACACGAATACATTGTTCGTCCCATGGACATCCATTCACATGCAGCCATTGCACTATCTCAAGGCGGCCTGATCTGGCGGCTACATAGGTACACTGTTTATTCCAAGGACATCCATTTTCGAAAAGCCATTGTAGTATCTCGAGACGGCCAGTCGTGATTGCTCCGATAAAAGTATACGTATTCCATGGACATCCGTTCTTATGTAACCATTTTAGAATCTCAAAATGACCGTTTTGAGCAGCACCTGCACATGTTTTTTCACTCCAAGGACATCCATTCTCATGCAACCATCGTAGAATCTCAAGATGACCGTATTTTGCGGCATAAGTACAAGTCCATTCATCCCATGTACATATGTCACCGGAAACAGATTTGAGCCATTTCAGAATCTCAAATAAACCGTATTTGGCAGCTTCACAAAAAGTATAGGAAACATGCAAAAAGACAGCAGATTCCAAACTAGAACTAGAACTGGTCTCATCATTGTAACAAGGTGGATCAATTGCAAGTTTTGAGTATATGTCATACATCCATTTTAGAACACGAAAATTATCCTTACCAACGTACTCAACAGATTCAACGGCCGCACAACAGATAGCATCGGGCTCCAAGTGAGTCCATACATTGTCGGGCATGTATTTTACGATTTCGAGACTCCCCTTAGAAACAGCAACTCGACTATAACGTTTGATGTAGCGTTTAGACATACATATCGGATCGGGAATTATCCATTTGAATATGTTGGGATACTCTACTGCATCACATAGAATATCATTCATAGTTATGAACAGTATCTGATCGAACTCCGGATTATGTTTAAAGATTATCTCTTCAAATCGTTTCGATACATGTCTTAATGCATATCTAGATGAGATGTTCAGAAACGAAATAATGATCGACAATAGTTCTAATGGAATCATTAATGGATATTTGTTGTTAGATACTGATCCATTCAAAATAAACAAGACATATATTATTCAACATTTCTGTCTCACTGATGACCAACACCCCTGAAAGTTATGCTGATACGTTGACCCATGTGTTGTGCTCTCTTAGGTATCGAGTGCATCCAGTATCTGTTCGTAGGATAGTGCATGATCACCAGACTATTATGAGGTAATGATATTCTTATTACCTCTTTCGTTAGTTTTGATTTGAACAGTATCTCTCGTTCTTGTCCTAAAGATACTCCGGCAACAACAGGGAATCGTCCAAGCTCTTTCTCGTCGTCAGAGTGGTATCCTATGTTGTTCGACTGATTGATGTAGTTATTGATCAGTGCATAGTTGAATGTTGAACATGCGGATCGTCCGGCGATTCTTGAAACATTCCTCAATTTGAATTTGACTTTTTCATCGAACTCAGATTCATCGTTTAAGTCCAGGTCTGGATTCTGTGTCCAGTCGCGAGCTTTAACACTTATCCCAGAAAAATGATACATAACGTTCGGTTCACCGTAAGCAGTCTGTTCACGAGGTATTCTGATCTTTTTTCCATATATCTGTATCATCGATTCTTCATCAGTGTTGTATGTGATTCGTTTGAGATCATCGAATAGTTCATCAGCGTAATCGGCATCAAGATAGTTTTTAATAAGATGTACATTAAGCATCGATTTCAGATCACCATAAAACTTGTAGATTCGCAACTTTAATGATTGTTTCTTGTTCTCATTTGGAGTATCAAAGTTCTGAAGAAAATCTAAGACGACTGATTGTGATAAAAAATCATCTTTTGTGCGAACGGTCGATTTATTGGTAAACATTTGGTATCATACATATGATGTATTCACGTATCATATTTTAAAAATCAACTTTCCTTAAATTTGTATTGCACTCAAATCATCAATCAACATTGCTTTCGTTTTGTTCACTTTCTTTCCGGTTGTCTCATTAACGTAAGTCGCGGATATATTGTTATCTTTTGCAAGATTTTTTAATTGTGGGACCGTCTTACCTGCAAAATCATCAGTTGTGTACTTGAATTTCGGTTCGAGTTTAGGTTTGGATTTAGGTTTGGATTTAGGTTCAGGTTGGGATTTGACTTTGATAGTAGTTTCGGTTGTGTCTGATTTTGTAACGGTGAATTTGCCCAACTTTAGTAACGTTTTATTAGCTGACGACTTGTCAGATGACGACTTGCTAGATAATGACTTGCCAGATGATGACTTACCAGATGATGACTTGCTAGATGATGATTTATTAGATTCATTGTTATTGTTAACATTGGTAGTTTCACCAATTTCATCTGAAGAATGAGTATCCGTGGCGATTTCGTCTGTTGGTTTTGGTAAGAAGCGTTTAAGGTTGTCTTGTCCCACAACAAAATTCAGCTCTTCTTTTGCATTGTTGTAATCACAATCTAGCCTTTCTACTAGGAATTTCGAACTGATTAGTTTTTTGATCATGTTCGAATTGTGTTCAAAAAATCTGGTATCGGGGACTAGTAGAGGTTCAAACCAACTATCCCCTAATTTTAATACAAATACGTTTTTCTTAAACTTAATAAACTTCTTCTCACCGACATACACTAAACTATCGGTCTCTATATCAACGATAAAAACATTTATGAAAAGATAATCTGCAACATAGCGAAGGATATCTTTGGCTATCTTGAAGTTTTTTACATTGTTTGCGAAATCCTTTTGATCCCAACCAAGATTTGAGTACTCGAACTCTGTAAACTTTTCTCTGGACTCTTTATGTAGTCTTCGAACAAAAACCTCTATGAACTCAATCTGTTCTGACTCTTTCAGTTTGATAAAATCATCGATGATTATCGAAAGAATACTTGATGCATACGATACATTGATCTCTGCAGGTGTTGATACATAATGAACGACTCCAAGTCTTTTGAAACCACTTGATGTAGTTGCATCTCCACCGAATACATTTTGTAGAGTCATCGGCATCAATGGCATATCAACATCTCCAAACTTATTGTAGTTTACAGGTTCTATTTTCTTGATAGGTTTATCATCCTCAACAAAACCAAGAGTGTCGTTTCTAGGGGCATCAATGAATCTCTTGTTCTTTTCGATGTAGGCTACAATATCATTGAGATCTATCTTTCTACCCATATCGTATCGATTATCCGCATGATGATGAGTATATTGTTGATTGAATGGTTGATTGAATGGTTGATTAAATGGTTGATTGCCTTTATCGAATCTCCTAGTCCCGGTGATGTGCATATCTTTAACACTAGTTATTATTTGATATCGTATCTTTAGTTTTAAATTCAATTTTTTCAAATCATTTGCTACCCTTAGAGAATATCGCAGGAGTCGCTCTGGTTTTTTGTGCCACTGAATTTGGAGTAGTTGTGATAGAAACTTTTGATTTCGTTACAGGTTTTTTATTTGACACTGAAATTGGAGTAGTTGTAGTAGAGACTTTTGATTTCGTCACAGGTTTTTTATTTGCCACAACTTTTGTTACAATGGGTATGGATGTTGATTCAATCTCCTCTATCTGTTCGTCAGATTCTTCTGATTCGTGAGTGATAGTGTTTCGTGCTGATTTAGATGTAGATGTAGATGTAGATGTAGATGTAGATGTAGATTTAGATTTAGATTTAGATGATTGTTGAGTTTGATGTGGTATATCATCCATCTCTGATCTTGATTTGGATTTGACTATGGTGTTTGTACTGGAATCATTGTCTGAATCGATTAACTGTTCATGAATGACATCTTCGTACTGTTGTCGTTTAATCAGTCTTTTTTCACGATTAGAATATCTTAAACGGGTTCTATTCATGTTGTAGTCAGTAGTTGGTTCGTCGGAGCTCATTAACATATTATCACTCATTTCTGTAATAAAACGTGTCTGTTGATCTAACTTCTCTTTTTCAAATCTATTTAGTAATTTTTCGATCTTGATGTATGTTTCAGTCGTGTAGTTCTGAAAATACATCAAATATCCATCACTATCTTTACGAAACGTCGATTGAGGATTCTCGGTTCGGATGATATCTCGAATTTTCCTCAATGTTGGTTTATCTCTAGTGGCTCCGATCTTATCAGCTAGTTTTTGTTTCTTCTCGAATGAATAAGGTTCTAGGTCGTCTGTCTTTGTATTGATCTTATGTGAATGTGTATGTGTATGTGTCATACTTATAACATCATACAACATATTATTCGTCAACTCTTGAGCACATCTACGCTTTAACGTTTAACGTTTAACACTTAAAAAATCTTCTAAATGGACTATATAACTGTAATAACTGTGAACGATGGAGAAGTTCAATAACTATTTCGTTGGAGGTCAGGATGATAATGATACGTCTGATAATGATACGTCTGACACCGATAGTAGTATGGATAATATGGATGATTTAAATGTAGATCATATGGAAGAGGATGAATTCCTTATTGATACTGATAATTTGACAGCTAGAGCGAAACCGAAAGAAGTTGAGCTTATTGATGAGAACGATATAGATGAGGACGAAGATGAAATCGTTGATGAAGTGATTCGAGATGAGACGATGCAACTGATGAAAAAAAACTACTCTCATCCAGAACCGCACGATCCTAATATTCAGTACAAATTGTACAAAAAACGTGAGTATTACTACAATAAGACACCTATTCGACCTGATATTACAGAAAACACCGATTACTCTATCATTAGAGATTACCGTAATAATACATGTGATAGACCTTTTACCCTCCATGAACATCAGGGTATGTTGAGCAACGTTATTAATCCGGATACCCCCTACAAGGGTATTATTGTTTTTCATGGTTTAGGATCGGGAAAGACGTGTGTAGGAATTGCAATCGCCGAGAAATTTAAGCCTTTGGTTCAAAAATACAACACCAAGATCTACATTTTGGTTCCAGGACCTATCCTCAAAGAAGCATGGAGGAATCATTTACTCCTCTGTACCGGAGAGACGTACAAAAAGTATCAGGATAAATACACCTACATGGATGCGGCAGAGAAGAACAGACTCAACAAACAGTCTATCGCACAGGCCCTCCAGTACTATCGTATTATGAGTTATCGGAGCTTTTACAAAAGGGTTTTGGGTGAGAAGGTAGTTGACCGTAAAGTAACCAAAGGTGCCAAAACAAAAACAACCTATCGTAAAGATAAAGAGGGTGAATTTGAACGAGATCTGGCTGTAGATCGAATCTACAATCTGAATAATACCGTTATTATTGTCGATGAAGTTCATAACTTGACGGGTAACGCTTATGGTAAGGCCCTCGAGAAGATAATCCACAATTCGATCAACTTGAAAGTCGTTTTGATGTCCGCAACTCTGATGAAGAATCTAGGATCAGACATTATCGAACTGTTTAATTTTATTAGACCCAAGGATAGTCCGATGGAACGTGATAAGATATTCAACTCTCACAAGAACCATCTGATGGATTTCAGACCCGGTGGACTTGAGTATTTTAAGAACATGGCCAACGGTTATGTATCTCACGTTAGAGGATCCGATCCTTTGACTTTTGCTAGACGAAACGACAAAGGGGAAGTACCAAATGGACTACTTTTCACCAAGATGATCAGATGTTTGATGAACACGTTTCAACGGACCATTTATGATAGCACCATAAAGGATTTCGATGACGCTTTGGATAGAGCCTCCGAAGCAGTCGCAAACATTGCATTCCCCGGTTTATCTCAGGATCGTAAAAGTATTGCTGGATACTACGGTCGTGATGGCGTAACGATAGTTAAAGAACAGCTCAAAGTTTCAGGAGATCTCTTGAATAAGAAGGTTGGAGAAATGTTCGGAGATACAAAAGATCACAAAGAATGGATGTACATCACCCAAGACGGAAAGGGAATTACTGGAAAAATATACAAAATCCCCTATCTCAAACATTTCTCTATCAAGTTCTACAAGGCACTCAAGAAACTGAATAGGTTGGTTGTC
>Ga0302280_1000620_pt1 | contig 31498 bp, 33 predicted proteins | sample III_Fen_E1_1_FD_198771 | JGI IMG/M metagenome (GOLD analysis project Ga0302280, IMG submission 198771) | Peat permafrost microbial communities from Stordalen Mire near Abisko, Sweden - III_Fen_E1_1 | ecosystem: Environmental > Terrestrial > Soil > Wetlands > Permafrost | place: Sweden: Abisko... | reverse complement strand
GAGGCAATAGAGGGTCTTGTATTGCAACTTGAAAATATTTGTATACAAGCATGTGAAGAATTAGAAGAAGAATTTAATTTAATTAAAACCAATACGAAAAATTACCAATAAAATGAAAAACGAAAAAAATGCCGCAAGTAGTGCTGAACCAATAAAACTTTTTTTGGTAGATGATGATGCATTGTTTTTAAAATCATTAGAAATAGAATTTTTGCAACACGCGGATTTTAAAATTGAAACCTTTGCTACAGGAGAACTGTGTATGGAAAATTTATCACACAATCCGGATGTGATTATATTGGATTATCAATTGGACGGGATTGAAAAGAATGCAATTAATGGTATGGAAACACTTGACAGAATAAAAGGATACAACCCAGACATTCCCGTAATAATGTTATCTTCTCAGGACAAAATTGATGTAGCTATCAATTGTATGCACCATAGAGCTTTTGATTATGTAGTAAAAAGTGAAACTGCTTTTGTGCGTTTACAAAAAATAATCACCACTATTTTCCGTTATAAAAAAATGGAAAAAGAATTAAGTTGGTATATGGATAGGATGTAAAAAGCATCCTTATGGCTTTTTCTATACTTATAAATTATTTACACCCTGCCTTGCAGCTATGCCATAGAGGCATTCCTTTTTAATTTTCATAACCAACGTGTGAATTATATAACTTATTTAAAAAGTTACATAACACTTCCCTGCACAAAGTCCATCACATTTGTCTTTGCTTTTTGAAACAAAGTCTATTTGAAATCACACTTCAAATATAAAACTAAGCTGTATTTTAAAATGACATATAAAGACACTTCGGAACTGGAAATTACTTCATTACTGGAAGCTGTTTATCGAAAATACGGTTATGATTTCAGGCAGTATTCCGAAGCCCATATCAGGCGCAGAATTATGAGCAGGATGGCAATGGCAGGATTGGAAGATGTTTCTCAGATGCAATTAAAAGTTCTGAATGATGAAGTATTTGCTTCCATTCTTTTACAGGATTTATCAATAACGGTAACCGAAATGTTCCGTGATAAAGGATTCTACAAATCGTTAAGAGAAAATGTATTACCCATTTTAAAAACGTACCCTTTCATAAAAATATGGCATGCAGGCTGCGCAACAGGAGAAGAAGCCTATTCAATGGCAATCCTTCTTCAGGAAGAAGGTTTGTATGACAGAACCACCATTTATGCAACCGATTTCAACCAACAGGCTTTGAACAAGGCAAAGGATGGAATTTTTCCAGCCAACCTGATAAAAGAATACACCTCTAATTATCAATTAGCAGGAGGAAAAGAGCCTTTTTCAAATTATTATACGTCCAATTACGATAATGTTATTATGAATACATCTTTAAAAAAAAACATTGTTTGGGCAAATCACAATTTGGTAACTGATGCTGTATTTGCAGAAGTCCATTTGGTATTATGCAGAAACGTACTTATTTATTTTGATAAGGAATTGCAAAATAAAGTGCAAAAATTATTTTACAATAGCATTATCGATGGAGGCATTTTATGTTTGGGTTCAAAAGAAGGATTGCGCTTTACTGAGTTGTATGAAAAATACACAGAGCTGGATGCCAGACAACGAATATTTAAAAAGAAATATTAAAAATAATGAATTATGAAGCAATTGTAATCGGAGTTTCTTCAGGGGGAATGAGCGCCATGAAAATTATGTTTTCGCTTTTACCAAAAAGCTTTAACATCCCAATTATTATTGTACAGCATATCGGTGTACATTCTGATAACCGATGGATAAAAATTTTAAATGATACCAGTAATCTCCGCATAAAAGAAGCAGATGAAAAAGAAAAAATAGAACAAGGACATGTGTATTTCGCACCGCCTAATTATCATTTGCTGATTGAAAAGGATAAAACATTGTCTCTGACAATAGGTGAACGGGTAAATTTTGCGCGACCATCCATTGATGTATTATTCGAATCGGCTGCCGAAGCATATAAAATAAAATTGATTGGAATAATACTAACAGGTTCTAATAACGACGGGACAAAAGGTATAAAGCGAATACAGGAATGCAGAGGCTTAACAATTGTTCAGGATCCTGAAACAGCCGAATCTTCATTTATGCCGGAATCAGCTATTGCCGCTATTAAACCGGATTATATTTTACCTCTGGAAAAAATAATTGAACTGTTGATAAAAATAACATAAAGAAATTATAACTATGAAAATATCACTTGATAGAAAAATATTACTTGGATTTATTGCTTGTGCCTTGATACTTTTTGGCGTTGCAATTTTCTCTTTTAAAAACAGCGAAAAATTTATTGCTTCCAATGCTTGGGTAGATCATACGAATCAGGTATTGAATGAATTCGGACAAATACTGGTTTATTCTGTTGATGCTGAAACCGGAGCAAGGGGGTTTGTTGTTACAGGTGAAGATAAATACCTGGAGCCTTTTACGAACGCCAATGCAAAAATAGCAGAACATGTTGATAAATTAAAAGAACTAACAAGTGACAATCCTGTTCAGCAAAAAAATATTGAGCAGCTGGAGAAACAACTCGATATACATATAAAGCATTTAGACAGATATATAGAATTAAGAAGAAAAGATTTTGAAAAAGCGAAGGTATTAGTTGCTTCCGGAGAAGGAAAACGGATAGAAGATGAAATAAGAAGAACCATTGATAAATCCAGAGAAATAGAACAAACATTGCTTGTTGAAAGAAAGCAGGCGAGTGATGATGATGCTGGTAATTTTAATCTTGTTTTTGGTGTTTTACTACTGATTATTATTTCCATTCTTAGTATTGTTTACAAAATAATTACAACAAATCTAATAGCCCTTAAAAAAGCCGAAAATGAAACAGCAGCTAAAAATTGGCTGCTTACTGGTAGCACCGAACTAAATGAAAAATTAAAAGGCGATCAACGTATAGAAGAACTCGCAAACAATACTATTAGTTTTTTATGTACTTATCTGAAAGCAACCATAGGAGCAGTTTACCTGTTTAGTGATAAGGACAAAATGCTGGCTCTGAGCGGACATTATGCTTTTTCGTCCTCTAAAGATATTAAAGAAAAATTTGCATTGAATGAAGGATTGATAGGACAGGCAGCGCGGGAACAGAAACAAATTTCATTGACCGATATAAACGAAGAACAAATACACATCACCTCCTCCGTTTTAAATACCAAACCAAAACAATTGCTTATTACTCCTTTTTTGTTTGAAGGTAATACAGTAGGTGTAATAGAAATTGGTAGCCTTAGTTATTTCAACGAAACAGAAAAAGAATTTATTAATGCTTCTATGAATAGCATTGCTATTACTGTTAATTCAGCCATTGCCCGAAAAAGAATAGTAGAATTATTAGAAGAATCGCAGGTTCAGGGTGAAGAACTTCAATCGCAGCAGGAAGAGCTGAGACAAATAAACGAAGAGTTGGAAGAGCAAACGCAGAATTTGAAACAACAACAGGAAGAATTGCAAATGACCAATGAGGAACTGGAAGAACAAACGCAATCATTGGAAGTAAAAAATACTGAAATGGAAGCTGCCAAAAATGACATTGAACAAAAAACAAAACAGCTTGAAATAAGCAGCAAGTATAAGTCAGAATTTCTTGCAAACATGTCGCATGAATTACGGACACCACTTAATAGTTTACTTATTCTGTCAAAAGACCTGTCAGAAAACAAAAAGAAGAATTTGGACAGTATTCAGGTTGAAAGTGCAGAAATAATTTACAAAAGCGGGCATGACCTGCTCGTATTAATTAATGAAGTGCTTGATCTTTCTAAAATTGAAGCAGGAAAAATGTCAATTACCATTGAAACAATATCATTGAAAAATTTTGCTGATGATTTAATTCGCAATTTTAAACACCAAGCCGAACAAAAAGGGTTGATGTTAACTTGTATACTTGATAAAACATTGCCTGAAATTATCAGAACTGATTCGCAACGTCTGAATCAGATATTAAAAAACCTATTATCAAATGCCATAAAATTTACTGAAAAAGGAAGTGTAAATATCAGCATCAGGCAATATGCAGAAAGCAAGGCAATCATCTCCGTAACCGATACAGGAATTGGAATACAGCAAGACAAACAAATGGCAATATTTGAAGCTTTTCAACAAGCGGATGGTGGCACTTCCAGAAAATATGGTGGTACAGGATTAGGTCTCTCTATTTCACGCGAACTTGCAAAATTATTAGGAGCAGAAATTCAGGTGAACAGTAAACCAAATGAAGGTTCTACTTTTTCAATTATTATCCCGTTTGAAATTTATCAGGAAAATGAACCTGTTAGAATTGATACTACACGCGAATCTGCACTAAATAAACCTTACTCTGAAAACGACACTAAATATCTGAATTACCCATCAATAGGCGATGACAGAAATTCTATAACAGAAGATGATAAAATAGTGCTCATCATTGAAGACGATCTGAAATTTGCTGCAATACTTCTAAAACAAGCCAACACCAAAGGACTCAAATGTTTATGTGCAACTACCGGTGAAGATGGTTTGGTGCTTGCAACACAATACAAGCCACATGCAATCATTTTAGATATGGATCTGCCGGGAATAAACGGTAATAAAGTATTACATGAATTAAAAGCAAATCCGGCAGTAAGACACATTCCAGTACATATTATTTCGGCAAATGAACGTTCGATAGAACCAATCAGAGAAGGAGCGGTAGAATATTTAATGAAACCGATAGATAAAAAAGATATTGACAATGCATTTAACAGAATCGAAAATTTTGTAAACAGAAAAATTAAAAATCTGCTGATTATTGAAGACAGCGAAAACTCTAGAAAAGCAATGCGCATACTCATTGGTAACGGAGATGTAAAATGTTTTGAAGCAGGAACAGGTAAAAATGCGCTGGAGCTATATCAGCAGAACCATATTGATTGCATTATCCTTGATCTTGGATTACCCGATATGAGCGGATTTGAGCTTATTCATAAACTGGAAGATATGAAGGATCGTAACATTCCTCCAATCATTGTATATACCGGCAAAGAACTTACAAAAGAAGAAAACGACGAGCTTCAGAAATATGCCGAAAGCATTATTATAAAAGGGGTAAAATCGGAAGAACGCTTACTGGATGAAACCGCCCTTTTTCTTCACAGAACAATCAGCAATTTGCCCAAATCAAAACAACTAATTATAAACAATCTGCACAGTAAAGAATCCTTATTTCATGGAAAAAAAATATTGTTAGTTGATGATGATTCGCGCAATGTATTTGCATTGTCGCAAGTATTAAAAGAACGCGGAATGGAAATAATAAAAGCCGAAAACGGGAAAATAGCATTGGAGATGCTGGGTGAACATACTGATATTGATTTGGTGTTGATGGATATTATGATGCCCGAAATGGATGGTTATGAGGCAATGAGACAAATACGTTCCAAGATAAAGTTCAGAAATTTACCTGTAATTGCGCTTACTGCAAAGGCAATGAAGGATGATAAACAAAAATGTATTGATGCAGGCGCAAACGATTATATTACAAAGCCTATTGATGTAGAACGGCTGTTGTCGTTGATGCGTGTATGGTTAAGCAAATAAAAAAATGGAAACGAATAATTTAGTGAAGATTTTAATTGTTGATGACAGGGCTGCAAATTTGTTTGCACTGGAGGTAATGCTTTCTAACGAAAGCTATTTGTTTGTAAAAGCAAGCTCCGGTAGTGAAGCATTAGATATTCTCATCAGCGAACAAGATTTTGCAATCATACTCATGGATGTTCAAATGCCTTTAATGGATGGATTTGAAACAGTAGAGTCCATCCGTCAAATCGAAAATCTTAAACACATTCCGATTATTTTTTTAACTGCAAGTATGGACGCTTCGGTTCACATTTTTAAAGGATACCAGACCGGTGCGGTTGATTATATGATTAAACCGCTTTCTCCGGAAATATTAAGAGCTAAGGTTGCTGTTTTTGTTGATTTGTATAAAAAAACTCATGAATTATTAGTTCAAAAAGAACAAATGAAAATGCTTAACAATGATGTTACAGCACAAAAATTGCTCTCAACCTATTCTCTCAGCCTTATTGAAGCGAGCCATGATCCTTTGTTTGCAATTAGTTCCGAAGGGAAGATTACCGATATGAATAATGCATCGGTAAAAGTAATCGGACTATCCCGCGAAAAATTGATTGACACCGATTTCTTTGATTATTTTACTGACCCTTACAAAGCGCGGAAGGGTTATCAGGAGGTTTTTGAAAAAGGCTTTGTAATAGATTATCCATTAACTATAAAAGATGGTAAGCTTACTGATGTATTGTTCAATGGGTCGGTTTACAAAGATGACAAAGGAAATGTAATAGGCGCAGTAGTGGTAGCGAGAGATATTACAGAGCGAAAACGATTTGAAAATGAATTAATAGAAGCAAAAAGCAATGCAGAACGCGCTACAGAAAAGGCAGAGGAATCAACTAAATTAAAAGATGCATTCCTCTCTAACATGAGTCACGAGATACGTACACCGATGAATGCCATTGTTGGTTTTTCGGACATTTTATCAAAAAAAGAATTGGGAGATCAGGAAAAAGAATTTGTACGAATAATAAAATCTGCTGGAGAAAATTTGCTGACTATTATCAATGATATACTTGACATATCAAAGATAGAAGCCGGAATGATGACTTTTGAAGAACATATTTTTAGTGTTAAAGAAATTTTCAAATCACTTGATGTAATGTTGGTTGAAAAAGCAAAAGAAAAAAATCTTGAACTGGTGTTCAGTTGTGATGAGAATATCCCTGACTTTTTACTTGGTGACAACACGCGTCTTGCACAGATTATTATTAACCTTATCAGCAATGCTATTAAATTTACAGAAGAAGGAAGTGTACATGTATATGCAACAGTTCGCGAAATAAAAAATGAAAATACCTTGCTTGAATTTACCATAAAAGACACAGGAATAGGAATATCCTCCGATAAACTGGAACATATCTTTGAACGATTCCGTCAGGCAGAATCACATACCACCCGCAAATATGGTGGTACAGGATTAGGATTAAGTATAGCAAAACAATTGGTAGAACTTCAGGGTGGCACTCTATCAGTACAAAGTCAATTAAAAAAAGGTTCCGTTTTTTCTTTTTGCATTCCCTACAAAAAACCACCATACGCACAGCCAATACAAGCAATCATAGAAAAAAAATATGATATGAAAAATCTCAGCAAATTAAAAATATTACTTGTTGAAGATAACCAGCTGAATATAAAATTGATTTTAAGTTTATTTGCAGAAAATAATCTGAAAGTGCAAATTGCAGAAAATGGAAGCATGTGTATTGACAAACTCAAAGAAAATAACGGATCGTCTTTTCTTAAAGCAGGTTTTGATATTATACTTATGGATATGGAAATGCCGGTGATGAACGGATACGAAACTGCAACAATTATACGTAATGAATTAAAAAACAATATTCCGATTATTGCCATGACGGCTCATGCAATGGCAGGAGAAAGAGAAAGGTGTTTAAGTTTAGGGATGAACGATTATATTTCAAAACCAATAAATGCAAATCTGTTATTCGAAAAAATGTATGATTTAACGCTTAGTTTGTGAGAGAAGTTTTAAGCTCTCCCAAAAGGGAAAACTCTTCAGATTATCACAAAAATTATAAATTAACAACTTCAACCTCGCTCTTTTGAGAGGTGGATGAGGTTATTCCAACCTTGTTTAAATAAAAACAAAAACAGTAAAATAATAGTGTACCTTCACTCAATATCTCCCCGATTTTAAAAGGGCTATTCATATCTTTCTCTTTAAGGTAAAAAGATTAACCCATTTTTATTTTAATAACAGGTCTAATATAAGCTCTTAAACACTTTGCTTATAGATATATGTTTCGGGCAATTGTTTTTAAGTTAACTAGTTTTATTTGTAATATAAAATGACATCAGCAATAACCATCACAAAGAAAAAAACAATGCTTCAAAAAAAGCATTCAATTCCTTTAAGAACTGCAAATAAAAAATCTTTTCCCATTGTTGCCATTGGTGCTTCTGCCGGAGGTTTGGAAGCCATAAGTGTTTTGCTCAAAAATTTACCTTCCAATACAGGAATGGCATTTATTTATGTACAACACCTTAGTCCTGACCACAAAAGTTTTCTTACCTCTATTCTTTCCAAAATGAAAGTTCAGGAAATAGAAGATATGGAACAAATTGCACCAAACACGGTTTACATTATTCCCCCCAACAGGGGAATTGAGGTAACGGATGGACATATAAAGTTACTTCCTCGTTTGAAGACAGGTTCAGCTATTTCTATTGATGTTCTCTTCACTTCACTCGCCCAGACTCATAAAAAAAATGTAATTGGTGTTATTCTTTCGGGTTATGCAAGTGATGGCATGATTGGATTAAAGGCAATTAAAAAAGCAGGGGGTATTACATTTGCACAAGATGAATCGGCACAAGCAAGCAGTATGCCCAAATCGGCAATTGCTTCCGGAGCCGTTGATTATGTGTTATCGCCCAAAGAAATTGCCCGTGAATTAGTTCGCTTAAGCAAAAATGGGTTAATGAAAACTCATAGTAAAGAAAAGGAAGAGGAAGGTACAATTGAAAATCAAAACTCCGATTTGAATGCAATATTTGAGCTGTTGCTTAAAGAAACGGGTGTTGATTTCAGTCATTACAAAATGCCTACAATCAAAAGACGCCTCAATCATAAAATGCGACAGGTTGGAGTAAAAACAATAAAGGAATACGTGAAAGTATTGCTGAAAGATAACAGCGAACTGCATTCATTATATAAAGATATGTTGATTAATGTAACTAGTTTTTTTAGAGATACTGAGGTTTTTCGTTATTTAAAAAATACATTCCTCTCCAAACTTTTAAAAAGTAAAACACCGGACGAAACACTTCGAATATGGGTTCCGGCATGTTCTTCAGGACAAGAAGCATATTCGATTGCCATGTTGATTGCAGACTTACAAGATAGCAAAACAAAGAAAATATCTGTTCAGATTTTTGCTACCGACCTTAGTGATCAGGCAATTCGCGATGCACGAATTGCCGATTATTCAGAAATTGAAATGAAAGGGATTTCAAAAAAATACAAGGAACGTTTTTTTACGAAATCAGGTGACACGTACCGTATTATAAAAGAAATCAGGGAAATGTGCGTATTTGCTCCGCACAATATTTTGCGTGATCCACCTTTCTCGAGAATGGATTTTATCAGTTGTCGCAATCTTCTTATTTATTTTGATTCAACCGCCCAAAAAAAGGTTTTTGCAACTCTTCATTTTGCCTTAAATGACGGAGGCTGTTTATTGCTCGGAAAAGCCGAAACAGTAGGCGCATCATCGCAGTTGTTTACGCAAACCAATTCTAAATTTAAAATATATACAAGAAAAAAAAATACCGGAATTAGAAAAACACTTGAATTAACACCTCGTTTTCCGCGAACGAACCTACAAAGTAAAAAAATAAATTCTCCGGTCAAAAGTGTAAGTTCAAATCCAACAGGTATAGAAAATGCAATTGATACGATTCTTTTGGCGACCTATATGCCTGCATGTGTGGTTGTAAATAAGGAGATGGAAATTTTACAGTTCAGAGGACCCATCTCTTTATTTTTGAGCCATCCGGCAGGTAAAGCAAATTTGAATATTTTAAAAATGACACGTCCCGAATTTGCTTTTGAGCTTCGCAGTGCCATTCATAAAGCAATAAAAACTAAAAAATCAATCGAAAAATCGGGCATAGAAATTATCATTGCTTCTGTTTCCCGAATGATGTCCTTTGTTGTGAGTCCTCTCAAAATTGACTGGGACGAGCCTTTGATGCTGATTGTTTTTACTTTGCATGAACAAGTTGAAAAATTTATTGATACCGATAAAACTGAAAAAAATAATTCTACCCCAAAAGACCGCAGAATAAAAAAGCTGACCGAGGAATTAAATACTACGCGTGCAGAAATGAACTCCATCATTGAGTCACAGGAAATTACCTATGAGGAGTTGCAGGCAGCCAACGAAGAAATTGTTTCAACCAATGAAGAATTTCAAACCCTGAATGAAGAGCTGGAAACATCCAAAGAAGAAATTGAAGCAACCAATGAAGAGCTTCTTTCCACCAATCAGGAATTACAAATGCGCAATGAACTTCTAACGGAATCGCAGGAATATTCGGAAGCGATTGTTGCTACCATTCATGAACCAATGCTCATATTAAACAAAGATTTTAGCGTGAAATCAGCTAACAAATCATTTTATAAAAAATTTCATTTAAGAAAAGAAGAAACAGAAGGGGAATCATTATTTGAACTGAGCAATAAACAATGGAGCATTCCCAAATTGAAGGAAGAACTGACTGATGTTTTTTCACAAAACAGCAGTTTTGAAAACTTCGAAGTTATTCACACATTCCCGGGTATTGGCGAAAAAATAATGTTATTGAATGCACATCTTATTAGCCAGAAAGCTCATCGTGAACAATTAATTCTACTCGCCATTGCTGATGTTACTGAAGTGAGAAAATTAGCGATTGCTTTTCAGGAAAAAGAAAATGCAGAAGAGCTGCGTATTGTAAACAAAGAACTCATATTACAAAAAGAAGAATCAGAAAAATATGCTGCCGAATTAGTCAATGCTAATTATGCCCGCAGTTTGATTGAAGCAAGTTTAGATCCTCTTGTTACTATAAGTGCAAATGGAACAATAACAGATGTGAACGAAGCATCTATAATAGTTACAGGCATTTCGCGGGAAAAATTAATCGGTACCGACTTCTCAAATTATTTTACAGAACCTGAAAAAGCGCAAGTCGGTTATCGTCAGGTTTTTGAAAAAGGATTTGTTGCAGATTACCCGCTAACCATAAAACATAAAAACGGAAAATTAACAAATGTATTATACAATGCTTCCGTTTATAAAGACGATAAAGGTATTGTTCTTGGAGTTTTTGCCGCCGCCCGCGATGTTACCGAACAAAAAAGAGTGGAAGAGAATTTAGAAAAAAGTTTGAAAGAAGTTTCGGATTACAAATATGCTCTTGATGAATTTTCCATCGTTGCCATCACCGACCAAAAAGGAATTATCAAACATGCGAATGATAACTTCTGCATCATTTCAAAATACAAACGTGAAGAATTAATCGGACAGGATCATCGAATCATTAATTCGGGTTATCATACCAAAGAGTTTATTCGTAATATCTGGAGAACAATTACAAACGGTGAAATATGGAGGGGAGAGTTAAAAAACAAAGCAAAAGATGGAAGCATTTATTGGGTGGCTACTACCATTGTTCCTTTTCTGGATAAACAGGGGAAACCATACCAGTATGTTGCCGTGAGAACCGACATCTCTAATCAAAAAAAAATTGCAACAGAATTAACAGAAGCAAAAATATTTGCTGAATTGTCGTTAGAAATTGCAGAAGAAGAAAAAAGAAAAGCTGAAAGTGCCACACGAATAGCGGAAGATGCAATGAATGCGAAACAACAATTCTTGTCAACCATGAGTCACGAAATCAGAACGCCCATGAATGCCATCATTGGATTTACCAAAGTGGTACTAAAAACAGAACTGTCGGTAAAGCAAAAAGAATACTTATCTGCCATAAAAACAAGCGGAGACGCATTGATTGTACTCATTAATGATATACTTGACCTTGCAAAAGTAGATTCAGGAAAAATGACATTTGAGCAAATACCTTTTAAATTGTCAGCTTCTATATCAGCCATGCTTCATTTGTTTGAAACAAAAATTCAGGAAAAAAACTTACAGTTAATAAAAGAATATGACCCGGCAATTCCTGAAGTATTGATTGGCGATCCGGTGCGCTTGCATCAAATTATTTTAAATCTGGTTAGCAATGCAGTAAAGTTTACAACAGAAGGTAAAATAACTGTAACTGTTAGTTTGCTCAAGGAAGATGAAGAAAAAGCAACCATTGAGTTTGCAGTTTCGGATACAGGAATTGGAATAGTTGAAGATAAAATACCAACTATTTTTGAAAACTTTCAACAGGCATCCAGCAGCACTTCAAGATTATATGGTGGAACAGGATTGGGGCTTGCTATTGTTAAACAACTGGTGGAACGGCAAAATGGAAGCATTCATGTAAAAAGTAAACTTAACGAAGGTTCTACTTTTAGTTTTATATTAAGTTTTCAAAAAACAAAAATACAAGCAGTAATTGAATCAGAAATAATAGAATTGGATACAGAAATTAAAAACATAAAAGTATTGGTTGTGGAAGATATGCCGCTTAATCAGTTACTGATGAAAACACTGCTGGATGATTTTGGATTTGAACGTGACTTTGCAAATAATGGAAAAATAGCCATCGAAAAACTTCAAACAAAATCCTACGATATAATTTTAATGGATTTACAAATGCCGGAAATGAATGGATTTGAGGCAACAGAATACATTCGCAATAGCATGAATTCTAAAATACCGATTGTTGCTTTAACTGCTGATGTAACCACCGTTGATTTAGCAAAATGCAAAGCCGTTGGCATGAATGATTACATTGCCAAACCCATTGACGAAAAATTGTTGTATAATAAAATAATCGGATTGGTTAAAAAATAATTTAGAAGCAATCTCAAAAATATACGATAGAGTCATTCTGTATGCCTGTGCTGAGCTTGTCGAAGCATGTTTCAGAATCTAATCATCTGCAATGTCAATTGGCTGAAAGATGCCGAATCAAGTTCGGTATAACGGTTCGTCTTATGGAGATTACTTCCGGTAAAAGTTAACTTAAAAGCAAAAAAATATGTGTTTTTCGGCAGAAGCAAGTTTTAGCGCAAGTGCAGTATTGGGCATAGTGGGAATAATAACGGTAAAAAAGGTAAAAGAACCTTCGCAACTGGCTTTTGCATGTATTCCCTTTTTGTTCGGATTTCAACAGTTAACCGAAGGTGTTTTGTGGCTTTCGTTAACACATAAAGAACTTTCCGTTTTGCAACCTTTTAGTACTTATTTGTTTTTAATAATTGCCCAAATTATTTGGCCCACATGGGTTCCACTCTCCATTTTACTTCTTGAAAAAAATGAAAAGCATAAAAAAAAACTTCATTTTATTTTAGGGATTGGAGTAGGATTATCAATTTATTTAACTTACTGTTATTTATTTTATGATGTACGTGCAAAAATAAGTGGTCATCATATTAAATATGATCTTGATTTTCCTCATACAAAACATCTGTTATGGTTAGCAGCTCTGTTTTACTTTATTCCAACAGTTATTTCAGCGTTTGTTTCGAGCGTTAAAAGAATGCACTTTCTCGGAACAACCATTTTAATATCATGCGTATTAACCAAATTATTTACTACAATGTATTTCATTTCTATCTGGTGTTTTTTTGCAGCAATAATAAGTATTTTGGTTCTTTTAATAATTACCGGCTTGAATAAGCTGCCGAACAATTCAGTAAATGCTAATGTGTGAATAATATAATTCTCTTCATGTATTGTGTAACACATAACCCCATCCCCTCTCCTATCTTCGCAGCCTGATAGTTAAACTGTAAGAGGAAACATTCTTGATACAACTGTGATGAAAACAATTCTTCTGATTGAAAACAATACTCATATTCGCGAAAATCTGACTGAATATTTGGAAATGGAGAATTATAGAATTTTTGCAACTAATAATGGAAAAAGTGGAATTGAAATTGCAAAAGAACAAGTACCCGATTTAATTATATGTGATGTTTTGACTCATGAAATGCCCGGTCATCAGGTATTACCTTCATTATTAGCTACTATTCAAACAGTTGGAATACCTTTTATTTTCAGCACTTCAATGCCTGACAAGATAAACAGAACAAACGCACTGAAACTTGGTGCAGACGATTACATTATCAAGCCTTTTGAAATAGAAACATTACTAAACATGGCAAACACATGGATAACATCAGGAAGTAAAAGGCGTAGAACCATTTCTGCAAATTGAGATTCTTCATGTAATTTATACATTACTCCTGTATCATAAAAATATACAAATGCGTTAATGATGTAAATCCTCTCTAAAATCATATAAGACTTCCTGCAATTAATATCTTCACCTTTGGATTATTGTGAAAATGTATTCACAATGTAATATTTAATTAAAATGACGGGCAATATAACACAGGTTAAAAAAGAGCCTATGGAAGACGATTCTTTTGAAAATCAAAAAAACTTGGGAGAACAAAAAAAACCAAAAGGAGAAGGTGTTAAATTAGTGGGTAGTCCGGAAGAATTAATAAATCTGATGATAACAGATGTGAACGAAAAAAAGTGGGCTACTGACCAGCTTATAAACGAAGGTCCAAAACACAAGCAGGTATTGAGTGCCTTGTTATTAAAGCGACTTTATAAACTAGTGCAAACACTTGAAAAAAGCAGCAATACTAAATTTGTTTTGCAAAAAGGTTTTGAATTGGTAAACGAAAAAGATGCAAAGAAAAAAGTATTGCCTGTAACATTACCAATCAATCTTAGTGCGGAAACAGATACGAAAAAATTAGTTGAGGCGGTTTCGCATGCACCGGAACACGAAGCATTGGCTTATGCTATGTGCCTTCAGGTTATAGACTGGACAATAAATACTACAGCAAAAAAATAAAAGCTATCGGAAATTCAGATAGTTATTAACCCATAAATAAAAAGATTGAATATATTGAATGTATCACGATTTTTCGTGATGCATTTTATTGGTTGTTAATGTGTGAATAGTATAACAAATATCCAAAATCATATAACGTTTATCGCTCAAAGAGTACATAATTTTGAATCGTTGTGAAAATTCATTTACAGCGTAAATTAAAACAAAATGAAAAATAATGAAGATTTACAAAAAGATGTTCAAAATGCAATCAAATGGGAGCCATTATTGAATGCCGCAGAAATTGGTGTAACAGCTAAGGATGGTATTATTTCATTAACAGGAGTTGTTGATAGTTATACTAAAAAATTGCAAGCAGAAAATGCTGCTAAAAACGTTGCGGGCGTTAAAGCTGTAGTTGAAAAAATTGAAATAAAATTCAGCAGTTCATGGAACAAGAGCAATGTTGATATTGCAAATGAAGTATTAAACGCATTGAAAGGACGCTGGGACGTTCCAAGCGAAAAAATAAAAGTAAAAGTTGAAGACGGATGGGTTACTCTTGATGGCGAATTGCCTTGGAATTACCAAAGACAAGCTGCACAAGATGCCGTAAACTATCTTAATGGCGTAAAAGGTATAACAAATAACATTATGGTTAAACCTGAAACAAATGAAGAGATTGAAAAAAAGAGTTTAGAAACCGCACTTGCCAGTAATTGGTCGTTAATGCTTAAAAATATTGTTGTGAATGTTTCGGGAAATAATGTTAGGCTTACAGGTACAGTTGATTCAATATATCAAAAAGAAGAAGCAGAACGAATAGCCTGGAGAACACCCGGTATTTGGACTGTAGATAATGAGTTGGTTGTTGAATATGATTATTCATTTGCTGATTAAATTAACAGGTATATCCGGTATACTATTTTAACCGGTTAGAGTATAAAAAAATAGTATAGAAAATAAATAAACACAATTAATTAACTCTTAAAATTTTAAAATTATGTACTACGACGGTTATCACTTCTGGGGAATGCACTTAATATGGTGGTTCTTTTGGCTAATGTTGATTTTATGGATATTTGCAACGCCCTATTATGTTCCGGGACAGCAAAAAAAGAACAACTCTCCTTTAGATGTTTTGAAAATGCGTTTCGCTTCAGGACAAATTACAACTTTAGAATACGAAGAGAAGAAAAAAATTATTGAAGATGATTATAAAAATAAATGCTAAAAATTTTTTATAAGTGTGAATGTTGTAACTAATCGCAAAAATTCTATAATGAAGGTTGCAATAAACATAATCACCTTTGCATCGTTGTGAAAATGTATTCATAACATAAACTAAAATAAAATGACAACTATTGTAACACCCGTAAAAGCGGAACAGCCAAAAGATGCAGCTGCTGAAAATCAAAAAGGAATTGAATATCACAAACAAGCTGCAATGCACCACGAAGAAGCTGCAAAACACCATCTTGATGCCGCTAAACAACACGAAGCAGGCAATCATGATAAAGCTTGCGAAAGTACCGTTAAAGCTAACGGACATAGCTGCCTTGCTACCGAACATCAACAAGCAGATTTAAAAGCTCACGCTTTAAAAAAGTAAACTGTAAGTTAATTGTTTAGTTTGAATTTAAAAAAGCATCACGAAAAATCGTGATGCTTTTTTATTTTTTGTTAATGTGTGAATAGTGTAACTAACATCTAAAGTTGTGTAACACTTATAGAAACTAACATATTCACCTTTGTCAATAATTAATTGACTCTTTTCATTAAAATGTCTTATTGATTTATTTTTATCTGTTTATTAAACGTATAAAAGCTTAACGCTAATGGCAATAAAAGTTTTGAAAGAGAAGTTAACAATACCTAAAAAAGCTTTCAAAAAATTAGTTGAGCACTTATTAATAACAAAACTGTGATAAATTTTCAACCACATAAATTTTTATTTTCTAAAAAAATTGATGAATTTTTTTCGGGTGTTTATAAAGCCTACTTTTTTGTAATTCGTTTTTTTAAACAAGTATTTTTACCTCCGTTTCATTTCGGTGAAATAGCGAATCAGTGTTATGAAATAGGTGTAAAATCTCTTCCTTTAATTACACTTACAGGTTTTATTACCGGAATTGTTTTTACAAAACAATCACGACCATCATTAGCAGAATTCGGTGCCACCTCCTGGTTACCTTCTTTAATTTCAATTGCCATAGTAAGAGCGCTGGCAGCCTTGGTAACAGCACTTATCTGTGCCGGAAAAGTGGGTTCAAGCATTGGTGCCGAATTGGGCTCAATGAATGTTAGTGAACAGATAGAAGCAATGGAAGTATCGGCAATTAACCCATTTAAGTATTTGGTAACAACACGCGTGCTGGCTTGTACTATTACAATTCCCATATTGTCATTGTATTGTAGTTTTGTGGCACTGATTGGTTCTTACATAAGTGTACATACCAACGAAGCAACAAGTATTGTCAGTTTTTTTAATAATGGATTTTCTACCATTACTTTTTTGGATGTATTCTCATCTATTGTCAAATCGATTATCTATGGATTCACTATCGGAATGGTTGGTTGTTACAAAGGATATAATGCTGCGCAGGGGACATTAGGTGTTGGTCGTGCTGCCAATCAGGCTGTTGTTCTGGCTATGTTTTTAGTATTTGTTGAAGAAGTTACAATTGTACAAATAACTAACTGGATAAGTTATTTTTAATAAAATGGAACAATTGAATACAATGCATATAAACAAAGAACCTGTTATTTCAATCAAAGACTTGTATAAATCATTTGACGAGTTGGATATTTTAAAAGACATCACCATTGATGTTTTTAAAGGGGAAAACTTGGTGGTAATGGGGCGTTCAGGTTCAGGAAAATCAGTATTGATAAAAATTATTGTTGGTTTATTATCATCCGATAAGGGCATCGTAACTGTATTTGGAAAAGAAGTCAACAAGTTATCAGGAAAGGACTTGGATGCGTTGCGCTTGCGAATAGGATTCTTATTTCAAAGTGCTGCATTGTATGATAGCATGAGCGTGCGTCAGAATCTTGAATTTCCGTTAACAATGAATAAAAAGAATTTGAACAAAGAAGAAATAAATAAAGCGGTGGAAGAAGTATTGGATGCTGTTGGGTTAAAGGACAAGATGAATGTAATGCCATCAGACCTTTCCGGCGGACAACGCAAAAGAATTGGCATTGCACGTACTTTAATTTTAAAACCGGAAGTGATATTGTACGATGAACCTACAGCAGGTCTTGATCCAATTACATCTGAAGAAATTAATATGCTCATAAATGACGTTCAGAAAAAGTATAACACCACTTCAATAATTATTACGCATGACCTCACATGCGCCAAACAAACTGGTAGCCGAGTAGCCATGTTACAGGATGGAACATTTGTTAAAGTTGGAACATTTAAAGAGGTATTTGAATCGGATAATGAAGAGATAAAAAGTTTTTTTAGCTATAATTTTATACAATAAATCATGAATACATCAGTAAATAAAAGAGCAGTAGGCGTAGGTGTTTTTATAATAATAGGATTATTATTGCTTACGGGAGGCATCATGATTATAGGTAATTTACACTCTACCTTTCAAAAAAAAATGACTATATCTACAGTGTTTGGTGATGTCAACGGCTTAGTTGCAGGAAATAACATTTGGTTTTCGGGTGTAAAAATAGGTACTGTTAAAAAAACTGAATTTTACGGAAAGTCGCAGGTCAAAGTAATTATGAATATTAATATTGAATCGCAACAATACATTCGCAAAGACGCGAAAGTAAAAGTGAGTACCGATGGCTTGATTGGAAATAAAATTTTAGTTATTTATGGTGGAACACCTTTAGTGTCCGAAATTGAAGAAGGTGATGTATTGTTAAATGAAGCGATGTTGACTACTGAAGAAATAATGAATACGATTCAAAAAAACAATTTAAATATACTGGCACTTACCCAAAAACTCTCCAACGGACAAGGAACAATTGGAAAACTCATAAATGACGATGTTATTTATACTAACCTTTCAATAACAAGTAATTCACTTCAAAAAGCTTCTGCTACAGCCGAAAAACTTCTTTCATCGCTTTCAAACTTTAGTAATAAACTGAATAAAAACGGAACATTTGCCAATGATTTGGTAACGGATACTGTTATATTCAAATCTCTGAGAGGCTCCGTTTTTAAATTACAAAACATTGCTGATACCGCCACGCTTTTAGTAAGTAATTTAAAAGAAGCGAGCAGCAATACCAAAAGTCCGGTTGGTATATTATTGCATGATGAACAGGCAGGTAACAATTTAAAATTAATGATTATGAATTTAGAAAGTAGTTCAAGAAAATTAGACCAGGATTTAGGAGGACTTCAACATAGTTTTTTGTTGAGAAGATATTTTAAAAAAGAAGCGAAAAAAAACGGGAATTAAATTAGTTTATTTCTCAACCACTCTCCCCTTCATCAATGCGTGAATGTTGCAAACTTCTACAATTATTTTGTAACACTTGTCTTTTAAAGAGTTGTCACTTTTGTATCGTTGAGAAAATTAATTCTCAATATAAAATATAGTAAAATGAAAAACAATGAAGAGTTACAAAAAGACGTTCAAGACGCCATCAAATGGGAGCCGTTATTGAATGCTGCAGAAATTGGCGTTACTGTTAAAGATGGTATTGTTTCTTTAACCGGAGTTGTTGACAGTTATTCTAAGAAATTAGAAGCTGAGGCAGCAGCAAAAAACGTTGCCGGTGTTAAAGCGGTAGTTGAAAAAATCGAAATTAAGTTTAGCAGCTCTTGGAATAAGAGTAATGCGGACATTGCTAACGAAGTTATAGCTGCCTTGAAAAGCCGTTGGGATGTTCCTTCAGACAAAGTAAAAGTAACTGTTCAGGATGGATGGGTTACTTTGGAAGGCGAACTTTCATGGAATTACCAAAAGGATGCTGCAAAAGATGCCGTAAATTATCTAAGTGGTGTAAAAGGGGTTACAAACAACATCATGATAAAATCTGAATCGAAAGATGCAATTGAAAAGAAGGATGTTGAAAGTGCTCTTTCTCGTAACTGGTCTGTTAACAGTCAGGATATTAATGTTAACGTTTCAGGAACTAAAGTAACGTTAACCGGAACTGTAAGTTCTTGGTATCAAAAAGATGAAGCCGGAAGAATTGCATGGAATACACCGGGAATTTGGACACTGGATAATCAATTGGTTGTTGAATACGACTATTCATACGCTGATTAATTTAACAAGCGGGAGGAGTTTTCTCCCGCTTGTTTTTAATTTTTAAATCATACTAAACAAATTAAATTATAAAAATGAAAACAATTAAAATAATGGCGATATGCCTTATGGTAGTATCTGCAATGGTTAGTACTTATGCTCAAACAAACGTTAAAACAACTGAATCCGGCGGTAAAAAACCGACAAAAATTGCCAAAACAAAAGTTCCTTCTGTTGTTACAGAAACTTACTATAATGAATATCCATTAGGTGCAACAGCTTATGAAAACTGGTATGGCTATCCTGAATTTGATTATGAAAATAACTGGTATGGCTACAATCCAAATTTGTTTGAATATGAAAATCCGGAGTACTATGTAGTAGAGTTTACAAAAGATAAAGTACCCCACAAGATTATCTATTCAAAAAAGGGTAAAAAAATTGCCACTTATAAAAATATAACTGCAGAACTTCCAAAAACTGTTTCATCAGCAATAAGCAAAAGCGAATACAGCACGTGGAAAATAGCAAAGGAAAAAGAAGAAATTTTCAGAGATTCTGATATGGATAAAATGAAAGTATATAAAGTGGAAGTGGAAAAAGGAAAAGAAAAACACCATCTTTTTATTTCTTCTGAAGGTGTGTTGTTGAAAGACAAAACAATGAAGCCATAATATAAAAATGTAATCATTCTAAAAACTAAGTTATGACATTTCAAACAATCAATCCCGCAACAAATAAAGTAATAAAAAAATTTGAGGAAATAACTCCCGCTTCTATTGATAAATCAGTATAAAATGCAGCAACTGCTTTTCACGAATAGAAAAACACAGATTATAAACTAAGAGCGCAGCTATTGTATAAAGTTGCCGGCTTGCTCAGAGCAAAAAAGACTGACCTTGCTCAGATGATTACATTGGAAATGGGGAAACTCTTATCTCATGCAGAAGGAGAAATAAAGTTAAGTGCTGAAATATTTGAAACAAAAAAATAAATAGATGTTATTTCATTCACTTGCTAAATTAATAATCCCACTATCTTTTATGACAACAAGTTTAAATGCACAAGAATTAAAAACTGTTTCAAGCGTAGATCTTAAAAAATATTCGGGTACTTGGTATGAAATCGCATCGTTCCCTCAACGCTTTCAAAAAGGCTGCGAATTCACTACTGCGGAATATACACCAACTGATAAAGGTTATGTAATTGTTGAAAACAGATGTAAGAGGAATGGGAATGAATCTTATATTAAAGGAAAAGCATTTGTGGATAAAAATTCCGGCAATGCCAAATTAAAAGTTCAGTTTTTTTGGCCGTTTAAAGGGAAATATTGGATTATTGATTTAGCCGACGATTACAGCTATGCTGTAGTCAGTCATCCTGATAAAAAATACTTATGGATACTTTCAAGAAAGCCAACATTAGACGAGGAAGTTTACAATGGTATTATAAGTAGACTGAAAGAAAAGGGATTTGATTTGAGAAAATTAAAAATCACTAAACAATAGTATAATCAAATATTAACTTAAAATGATAAGAAAACTAACTTCAGGAGAATATCGGATTTATTCTATTAAAATAAATCCGAAAACAAACAAGCGAAGAAATCTTGGTACGTTTAAAACTTTAGACGAGGCAAAAAATCACGAGCGACAAATTGAATATTTTAAAACACTCAAATCTTAAAATCATGAATAAAGTAATTCTTTTAAATAAACGCCCTTTCGGGAAACCAACAGCAGACGATTTTAAAATCGTTTTTGAAGAAGTTCCTGAAGTAAAAGACGGCGAAATTTTATTGAAAACAATTTACGTTTCTGTTGACCCATATCTGAGAGGCAGAATGAATGATGCTAAATCGTATGTTCCACCGTTTGAACTAAACAAAGTGATACAATCCGGTATTATAGCGGAAGTTGCAGCCAGCAAAAATTCAAAATTTAAAACAGGTGATTTTCTATCAGGCAATTTAGACTGGAAAGAATATCAGATTTCCAATGGACAAGGCTTGCACAAAGTTGATGAAACTGAAGTTAAACTATCAGCATATTTGGGAGTGTTAGGAATGACAGGACTTACAGCTTACATAGGCTTAACTGAAATCGGATTGCCGAAGGAAGATGAAACACTTGTTATATCAGGTGCTGCCGGAGCCGTAGGGACAATAGTTGGGCAGGTTGGCAAATTATTGGGGTGTAAAGTTATTGGCATTACCGGATCAGATGAAAAAGTAGCACTGCTTACATCTAAATTCAGATTTGATTATGCCATTAATTACAAAACAACACCAAACCTAAATGAAGCAATTAAAAATGCATGTCCTAAGGGTGTGGATATTTATTTTGACAATGTTGGCGGTGAGATTTCCGATGCCGTTTTAGCAAACATAAATAAGCACGCACGATTACCGGTTTGCGGAGCCATATCACTTTATAATGATACTAAAGTTGAGCTTGGTCCGCGGTTGCAGCCCATTATCTTAACTAAAAGTGCTACTATGCGCGGATTTATAATAGGCGATTTTTATGAAAAATTTCCGGAAGCTATAAAACAATTAACCATTTGGGTTAAAGAGGGTAACATCACCTTTGGCGAAACAATTGTTGAAGGATTTGATAATATTCCTCAGGCGTTTATTGATTTGTTTGAGGGAAAAAATGAAGGTAAAATGATTGTAAAAGTTTAATAATATCCATAAAAAAATAAATAAAATGAAAATATTAATTGTATTAACATCCCATAGTGCCTTAGGGAATACAGGCAAAAAAACCGGTTTTTGGATTGAAGAATTTGCAACACCTTATTATATTTTGGCTGATGCAGGAGCAGATATAACCATAGCTTCTCCAAAAGGTGGTCAGCCACCGGTTGATCCTAAAAGTGAACTGGCAGATGCTCAGACACCTTCAACTGAAAGATTTTATAAAGACGATATCCTCATTGATAAAGTGGCTTATTCCTTAAAATTGAGCGATGTGAAGCAAGATGATTATGATGCTGTTTTTTATCCCGGAGGACATGGACCATTATGGGATTTAACAACTGATAAAAACTCTATTAAATTAATTGAAGAGTTTTATAATCATCAAAAGCCAATTGCTTTTGTATGCCATGCACCTGCTGCTTTAATTAATGCGAAAGCAATTAATGGTGAACCTTTGATAAAAGGGAAGCACCTGACCGGCTTTTCAAATACAGAAGAAGAAGGGGCTCAGTTAACAAGTGTAGTTCCGTTTTTACTGGAAGATGAACTTAAAAAAGATGGTGCTCATTACAGCAAAGGCAAAGACTGGAGTTCTCATGCAATACAAGATGGGTTATTAATCACGGGGCAAAATCCGGCATCGTCAGAAGCTGTTGCCAAATTACTTTTACAAATTCTTAAGGGTGATAAATAATATGAGCAGTATGTGTGAATATTGCAACATTATACCATTTTTTTGTAACACTTGTCATTTAAAGAGTTGTCACTTTTGTACTATTGAAAAAATCAATTCTCAATATAAAATTTATCAAAATGAAAAATAATGAAGAGTTACAAAATGACGTTCAAAACGCCATCAAATGGGAGCCCTTATTGAATGCAGCAGAAATTGGTGTTACCGTTAAGGATGGAATTGTAACACTAACAGGACTTGTAGACTGTTACGCCAAGAAATTAGAAGCCGAAAATGCAGCAAAAAGTATTGCAGGTGTAAAAGCGGTGGTTGAAAAAATTGAAATCAAATTTAACAACGCTTCCAATAAAAGTGATGAAGACATTGCCAATGAAGCACTAAGGGCATTGAAGGGACGTTGGGATATTCCGAGTGACAAAATACAAGTAAAAGTTGAAGATGGCTGGATAACGCTTAATGGGGAGTTACCCTGGAACTATCAAAAAGAGGCTGCAAAGCAAGCCGTACATTATCTTATTGGAGTAAAAGGCATAAGCAACAGCATCACCGTTAAGTCTGAAACCAATGAAGAGATTGAAATATTAAATGTAGAAAACGCACTTGCACGCAATTGGCCCGTAAATAGTCAAAATATTAAAGTCAGTGCTTCAGGTACTAAAGTAATATTAAACGGAATCGTTACTTCCTGGTATCTGAAGGATGAAGCGGGTCGGATAGCGTGGAACACACCCGGTGTTTGGGCAGTAGATAACGAATTGGCAGTTGACTATGATTATTCTTTAGCCAATTAAACTAAAATAGCTTTTAAAACTTGGTAAACAGGAATAGTTCAATCGGTGTAAAATAAGAAATGAAGATTAAGCAAATTATATAACAAAAAAATATCTAAACATGAAAACAAAAATAGGAATCACAGAAAAACAGTTGCATAAAAGCAGCGATGTACTTGCAATAATTTTAGCAGATGAAATGGTGCTATATGTAAAAACAAGAAAATTTCACTGGAATGTTTCCGGCGAAAGTTTTATGGAACTTCATAAATTATTTCAAGGTCAGTATACTGAGTTGGAAGAAGCAATTGACGCAATAGCTGAACGAATTGGAAAGTTGGGTGAAAAAACAATCGGAACAATGGAGGAATATTTAAAATATGCATCCATTAAAGAGCATCCGGGAAAATACGCAACGTCTAAAGCCTTAATTGAAGAATTGCATACAGACCATCAAACAATCATTATAAAATTAAGAAAGGACATTGAACATTGTGCTGAAAAAAATAAAGATGCTGGAACAGCCGATTTTCTTACCGGATTGATGGAACAGCACGAAACAATAGCGTGGATACTTGGAAGATATTTAAACTAGTTTTAATATATGTTTTATTATTTACTGAGTTCGGAATGAATATAATTCAAATTATTTATCACCTTCAAGGTGAAATCTAAAAACTATATTCCTTACTCTGGTTACTGGAAGCTATCTTAAAAATATATTATACAGTTCATTCTGAATGTCTGTCATGTCAATCCTTTCAAAGGTGCCGAATCAGCTTTCGACAAGTTCAACTTACAAATTCGGTATGACATTTTATATTTTTGAGATAGCCTCTAATTATTGGAAAATTATTAATCGCCTTCATAAAAAGTCACTTTCAGAGGCTTTTGCCAAATCATTTTAAAAAACATTTATTGGTGATATATAAGATATACCCAATCTGTGAATGTTGCAATTTATTTATAAAGTTATGCAACATTAATTATTACCGCCATCTCCATCTTTACATCCACAATTAACTCATTAAAACTATGAAACTTATTGATGCACTTAACTGGCGATATGCCACCAAAAGAATGACAGGAACTAAAATTCCTGATGAAACAATGGAATACATATTAAATGCAATTTCATTAGCGCCCTCTTCTTTTGGTTTACAACCCTACTCCGTTATTGTAATAGAAAACAAAGAGCTTTTGCAAAAAATTCAACCCATTGCTGCCATGCAGGCACAAATTACCGATGTATCGGCTTTGCTTGTTTTTGCAGCATGGGACAATCTAACTGAAGAACGAATAAATGAATTTATTCATCGTATTTCTGAAGTAAGAGAAGTAAGCGAAGATAGTTTAAAACCAATCAGAGAAATGGTAATAACCCAACTCGAAAATTCGGCTGCCAATAATTTTAACTGGAATACAAAACAAGTTTATATTGCTCTGGGAATAGGATTAGTAGCTGCGGCTGAAGCATACATAGACAGTACGCCTATGGAAGGTTTTGACAATGTAAAGATGGATGAGCTTTTAGAACTCAAGGCAAAAGGCTTGCGTAGCGTTGTTTTATTAGCATTGGGTTATCGTGATACAGAAAAAGATTATTTGGTAAAACTAAAAAAAGTAAGAAGAAAAAAAGAAGATCTTTTTCGCATTGTGAAATAATTTTGAGTGATGCCTGATGCGAAAGAAAATAGTATGGATGACTTAAAGCAGTTGGAGTTTCTGGCACTCAATTCAAAAGAAATTATTGAAAAGCAAGTTGAATCATATAGAACACAGCATTCGTATGCGGGAACAATTATTGGTGCAACAGCTTTATTCATCCCATTTTTTCTTAGCAGCCTTGACGATACATTTTTGGTCATACAGTTTATTTTAATTATTCCGACAATGCTTTTTATTTGGTCAATTCTTTTAATGCTTAGCATTTTCAGAACAAAACCACTCGATCAGGCTTTTAGCGTAACAAAATATAAAGAACTGTTAAGAAAAACCTACAGAGAGATATTGCTTTATGAAGTAGAAGCGAACACTCGTTCCTATAGTTTAAATATAATAATAACCGAAAAAGGAAGTAAGAGATATTCTACCGGAGTGCGATTGACGACTATTGCATTAGTGTTTTCAATAGTGTTAATGATGGTAAATAAATTTATAATAATAGAAAAAGCTCCTACAAAAGTTCAGGTAGTAAATATTAATAAAATGCAGCCTGCCAATTATCAGGAATAAAAATTTGTTTAATAATACTGTATGTAGTATAAGAATATCCTACTATTTAATCTAAAATACTCGTTATGGAATCGTCAAACTACGAAGTGAAATCAGATAAGAATTTTAAACTTTCAAAAATCAACACATTTCCGGATATAAAACAATTCAAAAAAAAACAGTTGAAAGCGGAGTTGTTAAATGATATAAAAGAGATTGCGGTGCTTCAGAATAAATTGTATGCCGAGAACCACCAATCGTTATTAATTATTTTACAAGGTATGGATGGTGCCGGCAAAGACGGAACAATTAAACACATGATGAGTGGTGTTAATCCTCAGGGAGTATCGGTATATAGCTTTAAACATCCATCCAACTTGGAGTTAGAACACGATTACTTATGGCGGCACGCTCAGAAACTCCCTGAACACGGGCAAATAACAATTTTCAACCGTTCGCATTATGAAAATGTGCTTATTTCAAAAGTACACCCTGAAATTGTTTTAGCTGAACGACTGCCGGGTATAACAAGCGTTAATAACATTAACAAGGATTTCTGGAAAATGCGTTATAAACAAATCAATTATTTTGAAAAAAGAACGATACAAAATGGCACTTATATTTTAAAATTTTTTCTTCATTTATCTAAAGAAGAACAATGCAGGCGTTTTTTAGACCGAATTGAAAACAAGGAAAAATACTGGAAATTTTCTGCGGATGATATTGCTGAGCGCAACTATTGGGCAGCTTATCAAGATGCTTATGAGCAGGCTTTAAGGCATACCAGTAAAAAAATTGCGCCATGGTATGTCATACCCGCTGATGATAAACCTTATGCGCATTTACTGATTAGTAAAATTATATTGGAAAAGCTGAAAGCCATGAATCCATCTTTTCCTGTTATGGATAAAAAAGAAAAAGAACTTATGAAGCAGGCAAAAGAAAAACTGAACACAGAAAAAAGAAACTAGTTTTTAATATATATCCGTTGAAAAAGAAACTAAAATATATCAGCATTTTTTTACTTGTATCAACGCTTATTATAGCTGGAGTTGTTTTTTTTTTCAGACATCAGTTGATAAAACATTATGCTCCTGCAGTAAAGGAAATTGGCGATATAAGCATTGTAGTAAAAAATGATACATCGTATGTTAGTGCTAAATTGGTAGTACAAAACAACTCATTTCTTAAAATAGCAATTGATACGCTTGATTATAAAATATCACTATTTAATAAAACATATTTACAAAATAAAATATCGTTAGGAATTCAGTTGCCAGGTTTTGGAAGTGACACCGTTGATTTTTCTTTAAAAATTCCTTTTGTTGCAATTTTAAAAGATCTGAAGATTGAACAAAAAAAAGGAGATAGTGCAGGTTATTCAATTAATGTTTCTCTTCACTATGCAACAATACTGGGAAAGTCAAGCATACCCATAAACAAAGCAGCAAAATTAAAAATACCACAACCACCGGAGTTGAAAATTATAAGTATAAAATGGAAAAGACTTCGCTTAAAATCTATTCAAGCCGTTGCTAAAATAAAAATCATCAATTATAGTCCTGTTTCGCTAATAATAAAAAACATGAATTACTCCATGAGAATATTAAAACAGGGCAACCTTAAAGGAAACTATAATAAGTCAATCGTTATTACACCTAAGGGTACGTCGTTTATTGACCTGCCTCTGGAGATAGATGTAAACAGTATTGGTAAAACATTGTTTCAGATACTAATTAATAAAGACAAATACAATTATGTGTTAACACTCAATGCTGCAATGGAATCCACAAATCCTGTAAAAGAAATTTTTCATGTTAATTTCACTCAAAAAGGAAAAGTAGAATTGAAAAAGTAATACGTGAATAATGTAACTTATTGTGAAAGTTATGTAACATGTAAACTCCCGATTGTAGTGACATTTGCAACTGTTAAACTAAAAAACAAAACACATGAAACAAGTACTTATGACTATTGCAGCGTTTACGATTTGCAGCGTTGCCGAAGCACAACCCAATTATACGTTGGATAAAAATCATACAAAAGTAGGATTTAGTGCAACCCATTTTGAAATATCACATGTAGAAGGAAGATTTAAAAATATGACAGCAACGTTGGTAGCGAAAAAAGAAGATTTTTCTGATGCTGTTATTGAGTTGAACATAGATACAAAATCTATCAATACTGATGTAGAAATGAGAGATACTGATTTAAAAGGTGAAGGTTGGTTTGACGTTGAAAAATTTTCCTCTATAATTTTCAAGAGTACTTCTTTTAAAAAGGTGAGTACAAATAAATATATATTGAACGGAAACATTACTATACATGGAATAACTAATCCTGTGTCGCTAGATGTAATTTATAACGGAAAAGCATTCAATCCAATGTCCAAAAAAAGTTCTGTTGGGTTCACTATTACCGGAAAAATAAAAAGAAAAGATTTTTCAGTTGGTATGACAACTCCTGTTACAATTGTTAGTGATGAAATTGAATTAACGTCAAATGCAGAGTTCATTATTGACTAATAGTTGTAACTAGTATTCCTTTAAATAAAACAATAATTTAATTCAAGATTAATAAACAATAACTAAAAACAAAAACCATGAAAAAAGTAATTATTATGATGTCTGCAATCCTTATTGGAGGTGTAGCATACGCTCAAAAAGTAAGCGAATCGGAAGTTCCGGCTGCCGTTAAAACAAAATTTACAAGTTTGTATCCAAACTCAAAAGTTGAGAAATGGGAAAAAGAAAAGGGAAGCTACAAGGCAGAATTTGATGAAAACAAAACTGAAACTTGTGTTATAATAGATGACAAAGGCAATTTAGTTAAAACAAAAAACGAAATTTCTATTTCTGAACTTCCGGCTGCTGCAACTGCATACATTGAAAAAAATTGTACTGAAAAAAAAATAACAAAGGCATGTAAAATGACTGACGCTAAAGGTGTAGTTACTTACAAAGCAGTAGTTGGGGAAAAACATTTGTTTTTTGATTCTAACGGAACATTTGAAAAAGAAGAAAAGAAGATGCACTCGAAAAAGGAATCTAAAGAATAAGAATCGTTAATTGTCAAAAAAACAGCTCCTTATCGGGGCTGTTTTTGTTTTAATAATGAAGTTGAAAATTTTAAAATTTTTCAATAAAATAGCAATGTTTCAGAACACAAACACGAATAAATATGACATGGCTAAAGGCAACTAAAAAAACAAATTATACAGATGAATGCAACAGGAAGTGATATAGATATTAACGTAAACGGCATTACCGTTTGTTATGACGATTTTGGAAAAGGTGTAATGCCAATAGTATTTGTTCATGGTTTTCCTTTTAATAAGTCATTGTGGCAACCACAAATGGATTATTTTAAACATACACATCGTGTAATTGCTTATGATATAAGAGGTTTGGGGAAATCAACCCCAGGCAAAGAAGAAGAAAGCATGGGTTTACTGGCTGCCGATTTGGTAAAATTTATGGACGCCTTAGAGATTGACAAAGCCATTGTTTGCGGCTTATCAATGGGCGGATATATTTTATTAAATGCTGTACATCATTATCCTCAGCGATTTGAAGCCATTATTTTAAGCGATACACAATGCATTGCCGATTCTCACGAAATGAAAGTGAAACGGTATAAAACGATTTTAAATATAAAGGCAGACGGGATAGAGGGTTTTGCCGAAGAATTTATTTCCTCTGTTTTTTCAAAAGAATCATTGGAAACAAAAAAAGATATCGTTGAAAAAATTAGGCTTGGTATTCTGTCAACATCATCGACTGCTGTAATCAGAACTTTAACGGTACTTGCAAAACGCTGGCAAATGTGTACATCGTTAAATGAAATTTATGTTCCCACACTTATACTTTGTGGCAGCGAAGATAAATTAACTCCACTTTTTCAATCGGAGTTTATGCTCAAACACATAAAGGATTCACTCCTGTATAGTATTGACAATGCAGGGCATTTGCCCAATATTGAACAACCTGAGGAATTTAACAGGCATTTACTCGACTTTATTTCAAGTATAGGAAGTAATGTAAATACGTAAATTCTGCAATTTGTTTTAAAAGTTATATAACAATTTCGCTCGTTACGGTATTCATCTTTGTCATGTTGTAAAAACACATTTGCAATATAAAATTGAGAACATGAAAAAACCAACTATATCACCATCCGGTCCCGAATTTACAGCTGTTCTATTTAATACGAATTTTGAATCGTTAAAAGGATTGAAATGGTTTGAAAACAGTAATAAGCAGGAACAGGTGCCGGTTTCCGAAAAGCCTGAAAAGTATGTTACTTATGATGAAGACGGAAATTTTATTGAAGTGGAATTGGCAATAGAAATTGAAGCTCTTCCTCTTTCTATAGGTGAATACATCAGAAAAAATCATAAGGTAAACACAATAAAAGAAGCATCTGAAATTGTTGCAGCCAATGGTACACTATCTTATAAAGTTGAATTGAAACGAATTGATTTGTTTTTTGATTCGAATGGTAGTTTTAGTAAGCTGAGAAAAAATTAAAGGTGACTATCTCGCGCAGTCAGTCTGAGCTTGTCGAAGACTTTGGAGGGAACAATATCCTTAACTTAATGACATTACCCTAGTAGCTTTAATAATAGTACTGCCAGTAAAAGCACTATTCAAAGCCCCAGTAGGCACGAAATCTAAAAAAACTTATCCCGAACTCAGGTTATAAACCACCTCAATAATAAATCGTCATGCTGAACGTCTTTACTCCGTTTGTCGTATGATTTGGTATCTTTTCGAATAAGTGTTTTAATATATATGGTTATTCTGAACTTGTTTCAGAATCTTGGTAAAATTGATTTTCATATTACACCCGATTGTTTAAATTTGATACAATAGAATTAAAATTTATTTTATGCAGTTACTCATTTTTCTTTTTTTTACTTTTAACAATCAAACATCTTAATATTTCTATAATGGAATTTCGTATTGAAAAAGACACTATGGGTGCAGTAAAGGTTCCTGCCGACAGATACTGGGGAGCTCAAACAGAGCGATCCAGAAACAACTTTAAAATAGGACAGGAGGCATCCATGCCCAAAGAAATAATTCATGCATTTGGTTATTTAAAAAAGGCTGCCGCCATCACTAATTATCAGTTAGGTGTACTGCCTGAAGAAAAAAAAGAATTGATTTCCCGGGTTTGTGATGAAATTAGTGCAGGTGAACTGGATGATGAATTCCCTTTAGTAATATGGCAAACAGGATCGGGAACGCAATCAAATATGAATGTGAACGAAGT
>Ga0302280_1000619_pt1 | contig 31517 bp, 36 predicted proteins | sample III_Fen_E1_1_FD_198771 | JGI IMG/M metagenome (GOLD analysis project Ga0302280, IMG submission 198771) | Peat permafrost microbial communities from Stordalen Mire near Abisko, Sweden - III_Fen_E1_1 | ecosystem: Environmental > Terrestrial > Soil > Wetlands > Permafrost | place: Sweden: Abisko... | reverse complement strand
TGGCAACCTGCTGACTTTGAACAGTTGTTGAAACTGTCGGTGCCTGTTGTACTGGTTGTGGCGAAGTTGCCGCCACGAGAATAAAGGAAACTATCATTGCTGCTCCAAAAACCAGCCCAACCTTACTTCGAGATTTCAACTTTACCGTTTCTGGCTTTATTAAACCGATCACTAAACCGAGTAACGACAGAAAGACAAGTCCAACAAATATTGCGTTCATGGAATTTTTCTAATAAAACAGATACCTGATAATTCATGGACGAGCTTTAAGTCGACAAACAAAAAGCCGCCACGGGTAGGAACCGAAGTTCCTCGCATCCGTTTCCAGATACGGCAGGACATGCAACCCCGTGACGGGTTTTTGTGCATGTCCTGACTAACTTTTCACCATGCCCTGTAAGGGGTTTAGGTTACTTATGCTATTAAGTTGTCAGCTAATAATACCGTCCTTTTCTCTATCCGTCCACGACCCTATCACACTCCCCTTGTTCTGCTAAGGCTAGTTGCCAACAAGCAAATCCCCTAGAATATCTCTAAACTTTCTTTAAGCTTTTTAGTATTTCCATGCTTCAACAACCCCCTATAAGACTCTAATGACTGCTCGCTGATTCCTTCTTGAATTTTTCTTAGCATTCTTCTCTTAGTGGCTGGTCGCAACACTCGATGATCAAAAAAGTGAACCCACCCTAAAAAATCTACTCCAGAACTGATAGTTCTTATGGAGATTTTATCTGGATGGAGAGATAGCTTCAAATTTTCTTCCAAGAAATCAGCAATCTTCGGTACCATCTCAATCAGCTTATCTTTATCTGTATCAAGAATGACAAAATCATCTGCATAGCGGATGTAGTATTTCACCTTCAAAATCTCTTTCATAAATCTATCAAATTCATTCATGTAAACATTTACCAAAAGCTGAGAAGTCAGGTTACCCAAGGGCAAACCCTTGCCAGGAGCAGTACTAGAAAAACTTTTTACAATCTGGCGTATAAGCCAAATAATATCCGGATCAACGACATATTTCCCTAAAATCTCAAAAAGGAGGCTGTGATCTACCGAAGCAAAAAATTTCCTAATGTCACATTTGAGCACCCACAAGGTTTTAGTGTTGTTTTTACTTACTTTGTACACGTAGGACTGAAACTTCTTCAGTGCTCTGTGCGTGCCCTTTAACTTGCGACAAGAATATGAATCTTGAATAAAAACCCTATCAAAGAACGGATACATCTGACGGTAAATTGCATGATGAAGAAGTCTGTCTCGGACTAAAGCCTTATGAATATTTCTTGGTTTCGGATCAGAAATATTAAAAGCATAGTAATTTCCGTGCTGATATTTCTTGGTCTTCAAATCTGTGTGCAAACTTAAAACATTATCCATTAACCTAAACTGAAAATCCTGCACATCTTTTTTGATGCGCTTCCCTTTTAGAAATTCTCCCCATGCCAGAAGCAAATTTTCGAGAGAAATGATATCGTTATAAGAATGAATAAATCTGAGAGCCATACTTTGAAGAGCACCCCCCCCCGAGACTAATTCCAGTGATTTTGAAGATGAAAGACTGCTACGGTGTCTGGCAAAACCATCTTGGGCACTTTCCTAAATCACACAGATTCACTCTTGGTAGCAAAATCGATTCAATATTTTTAGACAGTATTGAATCCTGTTTTTTGGCTAGCTATTCGGTTGGGAATACTAAGCTAAATCTAGTTGAAGCCACTATTTCTAAGATTGACCTGCTGAAACTTTTACTGCAACTTTCTTGGGAAAACAAGGCCTTAGATAACAATAAGTATATTCACTTAAGCGAACTTGTAGGAGAAGTCGGTAAAATGCTCGGTGGCTGGAAACGACAATTGGTAAATAAAACTCCTGCCACATAGGCAGGAGTTCCAGTGAGAGTAGCGAAGGCCAGGAACCGGCAGTTCTCGTTCCAGTCGTTGTTGCGCCAATTGAGGTTGAGCTTGCGCTTCGAACCGTCCTTGTTGAGGTAAGGCACGTTGCGGTTGCCGTTGATCTTGGCGACGGAGCCATGTGTGATAAACCATCTGCACCACCATCTCTCAAACTTCAGTCATCATTAGGGAGAGCTTTCAAGATTGAATCGTATTCGCGATCTTATATATCGCAAAGTTCATCACACCAACTTTCTCTGGTTTTTGTGCCCAGACCTGAAAATACTCTTTCGAAAACCGTGGCCGTCGAAATTCCGATTATCAGGTATGCGGACAAATTACCCAAAGCCGTGACCTTAGATTTTTCATTTGTCGAAATACAGTATATATCGGACGTATATAAAAAGAAACCGCGCGTAGCTTGAGGCATACGCGCGGAAGTTCAAAGGGTCCAAGGGCCGAGGAACGAATCCAAGGATCAAGTACCAGAGAACTATTTGTCGAAGGCCAGGAACCGGCAGTACTCGTCCCAGCCGCCGCTGTCGCGCCAATCGAGGTCGAGCTCGCGCTCCGAACCGTCCTTGCTGAGGTAAGGCACGAAGCGGACGCCGCGGATCCTGGCGACGGAGCCGAGGGCGAGGATCGGAAATTTCCGCTGCATTTCGGGATAAGTCCTCCCGAAGGCGAGGAGTTCCTCGATCTTGCCGGGTCGCTTGCCCATCTTTTCGAGTTCCTTCTCGACATCGTCGGAACCGATGACGCGATTGAAGTGGATCAGGTGGGCTTTCAGCTCCACCCTGCCCTCTCCGACGATCGGGAAACGCTCGGCAGTGATGTCGTCATTCACCCAGTCGTAACTGCCTTCGACGATCATCGCATTGAGAGGTTGACCGTAATTGACGACGATCAACAGTTCGAGCGGCGTCAGGCCGAGCGACTTGCGAAGCTCTTCGCGGTTCACTTTGGACGGATCCGCCTCAAGGAGGTCGGAGAGAAGTCCTGACTGGTAGAGGCTGTTGAGACCTTCCAAGGTCGGATCTTTTTGGCTGATTAACGTAAGCGCATGAAGCGCTTGTTTGAACGATGCTGTGCTCATAGGGTTCTCCTATTTTGCGCTATCTCTAGCAATAGCAGGTTTTGTAGATCGGCTAAACACGGCTTTCCGTATCGCCTTAGCTAGGAGGTGCCCAAGAATTGAGCAACTTTTAGCTAAGGCGAGTGACAAATAGTTCTATGTGAAGGAGCTTGATTTACTCCCACATAATACCATATTTATATAGATTTTGCAAGGGCTATTATGTCCTTATTTACATACCTTTTCTAGCCATATATCCACGACCATGCTACGAATCCCTAGTTCTGCATAGCTATGCAGGGTTGGTGGTTCTGTCATTAATATATACATGGAGATTTTAACGAGACCAAGATACTGTCTATACGCCAGAAAAAGTACCGAGAGTGAGGAGCAACAAGTCCTTTCGATTGATAGCCAGATCAAAGAAATGTTGCAACTCGCTGAACGTGAAAAATTAGATATAGTAGAAATTAAAAAGGAATCACATTCAGCAAAAGAGACTGGCCAACGACCAATCTTTAACGAAATCGTGGAGGAAATAAAGCAAGCAAAGTTTAATGCAATACTGACATGGGCACCAGATCGCATTTCAAGAAATGCTGGTGACCTAGGTAGGATCGTTGACCTCATCGACGCAGGAAAACTTCTTGAGATACGGACAAATAACCAGAGATTCACCAATAATCCGAATGAAAAGTTTTTGTTAATGATCCTCGGCAGTCAAGCAAAACTAGAGAATGATAACAGACGTATTAATGTAAAGCGTGGTCTCCGAGCCAGGGTTGAAATGGGTCTCTGGCCTTGCACTGCTCCGACTGGATATTTAAACAGTAAGAATAAAGACGAAAGTTGTCAGGTAAAATTGGATCCTCTAAGAGGGCCTGTTATAAAAAAGATGTTTGAGAAGGTGGCCTACGAAGGCTATACAGGAAGAAGGGTTCATTTATGGTTAAGAGATGAAATGAGATTCAAAACTATATGGGAAAAGTCATTTACACTAAGTAATGTATATACCGCTCTTCGAAACACTTTCTATTACGGCACATTTGAATACCCCAAAACAAGCGGAAAATGGTATCAAGGTAAGCACGAGCCGCTGATCACTAAAGAACTATTTGATACAGTCCAAGAAAAGATCAGTGTCTATGTGACCAACAAGCACGACAAAGAGTTTGCCTTTACCCGACTGATGAAATGCGGACTGTGCGGATCTGGCATCACTGCCGATGAACGCTACAAAAAACAGAAAAACGGTAACATACATCGGTATGTGTATTACGGTTGCACTAAACATAACGACGCTAGCTGTAAATGTGGCTACATCAACGAGGAGGCTCTGATCGAACAATTTATTACTCTAATGGATTCAATTGAGCTTGATGAGATTGGAATTAAGGGGAAGATTAAAACAGAAATCGAAAGACATAAAAAGTTTCAATCAGCTATGATCGGAGAAAGATCTAAAGCGGTTAAGACAACAGATATCGATATTCGAAACTACACAAGATACATTTTGAGAGATGGATCAACTGCTGAAAAGCGCGAGCTACTCGGCTGTCTTAAAAGTAAGATTTTACTGAACCAAAAAGTCGTCAGTGTGATTTAAGTATCTAGTCGTGTTAACTGAACAAGTAAAAGCGGACAATGGTTTTTCTCCAGTGCCCGCTTTTTGAAATAAGAATCTTCATGCTTCACTCCTCAATCAGCCAGTCTGATGGTCCCAGAATGAGACTCCCTGGATGATCTTTTGCTTGCTCCAGAGCTTCGTGATCTCTGGCCAATTTTTCCACCGCAGCTTCATCGAGTGTTGGTTCGATGTCCCAATGACGTCGAGGCTTTGGCGTTGGAGCGGCAGTAGATTCCTTCTTTCCAGCAGTATTATTGTCTGCCATAACTATCACCTCTTTCCAGTTGTTTGTTTAAACGTAGCATGGTGTTTCAGTAGGGTCAAATTCCGTTAAAGGCTGCTGAAATAAAAATCATCCTGACAATAAGGGACCACTTATTGTCAGGATGGGGTAAATTGTTATTGAGAAGCCGGTGTCTCACGCCTCACGAAAAAATATTGTCTACTCTCTGGGCCGTACCGAAACGTCTCATCGTATTTGCGACTTATGTCTGGGTAGAAGAAATCATAAAAAATACCTTTAGAGTGGCTGTACCTGAGTGCAAAATGACCATCCACACTAGGGTATTCAGAATAATTTCCCCACACATACAATTCTTCTCTCAAAAGATCTCCCTGATGACAGTAGATGTGCTCCATGAACTTCTTCATAATTTTCTGCGATTGTAGAAGCTCCCAAGGATTGGCTACCACCAGATCGAATCCCTCAAGATGTCGGGGGTAAGATTCAACAATGAAGAACTGATGATTTGCCTTACCCTTTTGTGGAATTTTTAAGCTCTTGAGTTGTTCAATTACTTCAATCACTTTCTCACTGCCTCCTGCCAGCTCGTACAAGAGAGGTGCGAGTGACTTGTCGTAGTCAACCCATTGCTCACATTCGTAACTTTTGACCTGAAAGGGTAGCTCTCTTCCAATGAGCCTGCACAGGTCATAGCGATTTACTTTGGACAGATCAGCCTTGAGGAGATCTGGTATAAGTCTCATCGCTTGTTGCATCCTGTCCGATGAAGGCTTCTGGTCAGACACAAGCTGATTAAGCTTGGCAAGCTGAGCTATTGTAGCAGGTTCGATTTTTTCTGTTGGCGTACTTTGTAGGGTTGCGTTCATAGCAAGTCCTTTCTTTTTTAATGTACTAGTGCACGGATTCCCGTACTGATTCTCAGGCCTTAGTGGCGTTGAGATAAATTCATCTTATGTACAAAGTATCCTCGTGTCAATTTGCTGGCTATCTGGGACGATATTGAAACTTTTATAACTAGTACCTTGTTAGATCGTTAACCTTTAACTTTGATAAAACTGGGTTTGGAATCTTTTTTAAAGATTCTACTATCTCGACTTGTGGTACTAAATTTTTTACAAAATCCACGATTTGCTCTGGGTCTGAATCTGCAAGCAAGGCAAAGCGAACAACGTTTTCTTCATCAGAAGCATTTTCCACTAAACATGCGATGTTATTTTCAATTGTAAATTTACGAATTCTTCCACGGAGTTTAATACCATTTAGTGCCATATTTGAAGATCGAATTTCATAAAAATCCCAAAATAAAATCATGTATTGATTATATCAAAGCTAAAAGTATTTGCTCTGCGCTCAACCAAGTACAATCGTCTAATGGATAAACCTAAGCTTTGTTATTGACACTCACACCCTTTTCCTGCAGTGTATACCTTGGAAACTCAATAGATCCTCTAAGGGTCGGTTTTCCACAAAATCCTACACAGTTGCCACTGGCAACAAGGAGATATAGATGAATACATACGACGGAATAGTAAGAACGCTACAATTTCCATCAATCCATAAAATTGAACTATGTGGATTACCACCTGAACATACCCACATGAAAGACTGGGGCTGGGTCAACATTCATGATCTGAGGGGTTGTCTCAGTTTTTTGGATACCGGCTTACGAGCTAGCTGTGCCAAAGACATCTTCGACCGCTACGGTCTCGCCTGCAACAAAGAGGAAGACTATGCTCTTTTCACTTGGATCACCGAAAATGGTTATGTGGTCGACAGCCGAGAAGAACCTCCTTTTGATTCTGCTAGGATCCATGTTCCTTCTGGCTGGGCGAAGAGGATACTCAAACTGGCAAATAGTGGGATTGTCAGACTCACCTCAAGTCCGACAAAGGCTCCGAAGCGTGATTCCTTTGGGCATGAGATAGAGGGTGAGACGGAGATAATCCACCAACGTGTGGGACACAAAACAAACGGAGAAAAAATTATCGTCATCTTCAATGGTGAAAGTGGAAGGACGACCGATGAAGCACGTGTAATCGCAAGATTTAACTGCTAACAACAAACACTGACCTCAAAAGCCACCCGGAAACTCTGGGTGGTCTTTTTTTATCTTATATTCGATTCGAGTACTAATTCCACTTAAAAAACTTATTAGAATATTGAATAAAAGAAGCGTGTATCATTTACGATACACGCTTCTCGAAGAGAGGAGAGGTTCTTATCCTGTTCTAGCCACCTTAGATGGGAGAAACAATTACCCTTTTGAGGAGACTTTTCGTCTCAACCTTGTCTTCTTTTTTGCTTCAGGTCTTGGTTTGCAGACTTGCTTAATGCAATCTATGGCGACTTCCTCGAATGCCGCAAGCACCTCGTTGAATCCCAAAGAGGACTTTTTCGAAATGCGACTAGCAATATTGCCAAGATTTCGTCGTAGCGTCGAGACTTCATGCCGAGAAGTCAGAATATACTTCAAGCATCCTGCCATAGCTTCCTCCAGATTTTCTGGACTCTCTGGGTTATATTCTCCAATACCCAGACATATTTGCAGTGACTGGATGACATCAATCGGTCGCAGGCCTTGATCCATTGCTATCTGGAAACCTGTTCGAATCAAATGATTTTCATCTGCCCTTAGTCCGTGACACCACATGTCCCCTGCAAAATACTTGAACATGTCACAGAGCATCGGATATCTCAAGAAATGATCCATTATTACCACCTCCTTTTGTTGATGATTTCAGTAATACTTAATCAGGAATTGTGGAGAAAGTCAACTTCTCCCCTGTAACAAACAGTACCTTTCTCCATCTACTAATGGGTATGAAGACACTTAAAGACTATGGTTATGTCACTGAAAAGGAATTCGTAAAGGCAGCAGCACAAGATCCCTTAATTAGGCTCAAATTTAAAGAATTTATAAGTCAGCTTTCAGGAAAGATCGCACGCCTAGACGTCGATAAGTACAAACTGGGAGAAAAGGAATATTCCAGGTTGACGAAGATCGGAATGAGTAATTTTAATAGAGCTTTTAATGAATATATTAAAAAAGTGAATATGTACGATGGGAAGACCTCATACAAATTTAGCACCTACTTTGTCTTTTGGATTCGCCAATCCATTAACGATGAACTTGATGAATAGATCATTACTATTGCCCTTACCCATTTTGTATGGTATTACTATGCTTGAAACCAACCCTCAACAAAAGGACACACATGTTATTTAAAAGATTCATAAACGCAGTTGTTTCAATTCCTGTTTTTCTCTACGTAGCTTGGCTCCTTCTCTGCGACAGCGTCATCATAGAGAACTACTTGAACCTGCATCACCCGGAAGAATACTTCCGTACCGGTTCGTTCATGTTCTTTATGACCATCATGGTCATTGCTATCACCCTGATGGCTCTGTGGATCGGATCATTCTTCCTTCTCGTCTTTAGCGTTGTCGGCCCTCTCATTATGGGTGATGGCCTGCTCTGCCTGACGATGGGCAAAGGATTCATGTTTCTTGACGATGATGGTTCAATCCAGGAGGAGTTCACTGAGGCTCAGAGCTTCTGGCGCTGGGATCCAGTGGTTCGAGGAAGAAAAATCGGCGAACCCTCATGTTGTATCTTCTGAGACAAACAACTCAAACGCTCTGGGAGAAATGCGTTCCAAACTCCAGCCCCGTTGCATTTGCGCGGGGTTTTTTATTTCAAATCCACACATTACTAATCCCAGCAGTGACTATAGCCACAACACCTAATACAAGAAAGGTAATACTCATACCACTATGGTCAATCAATGCTCCGATCGCTATCGGCCCTATAACTGCCCCGAGCTCATCAGCTCCAGCCATCACTCCCCCGATTCTACCGTAGTGGTCCTTTGTAGAAATAGTAGTAGCAAAGGATTGAAGAGCAAGGGTGATAGCGACGGTCAGTATGCCTAGGATAAAGATACCAATCAATTGGAAAGTATATTGATGCGTGAGAGAAAGTAGGATAAGCAAAAGAGCAGCTATTAAAAAACTGATGGCAATAAAAATTCGTTTTGATACTTTGTCGATAAAAGATCCCATCCAAAAAGCAAAGGCAGAGGGAATAGCAAAAACAACGGTAATGAGTACAACATGAACTAAGTTATTGCTTTCAGTGTAAGTAAAAAGTGGAATGAAAAATGTACCAAGAAGATCGATACAGGCCACTAGAAATACAAGAAAGGCCAAACCCCAGACCTCGGGTTTCCAAGAAGGTATGCCTTTAATAGAGGTCATTAGGTTTTGAAAATACTTTGAAGACTTCTCTTGTATAGGAACTTCATCTAAAGGAGCTTTGCTTAAAACAAAGTAAGCAATAAATGCAGTCGGAACAATGGTGAGAAAAAGCCAACGGATAGGTACAAAAGGTAGAAGCGGAATGCTTATGAGTGCCGCAATGATCCAAGAAAAATTTGGTAAAGAAGAAAGATAACCGAATGTTTTAGAGAGCTGAGTGTCTAAAGCAAAACGACGAAGATAGGTATCCCCTCCTACACTATCTAAACACCACGTAACACCATTGATTGAACGAGCTACAACGATAAAAAGTGCTGTGCCAAGTGTGCCTGCGATAAAATAGCTAATACCGATCAAAGGATAAAGTCCCAGAGCAAGGAGAATGAGTAATTTTGCAGGTATCCTATCGGCAAGGATACTGACCACAGGAAGTGACACTAAAAAGACAATATCATAGATAGATCGAAGAATACCTGCGTCCACATAATTGCGAGAGAAGGAAAAAAGGAGAACAGGGATAAGGGTCTCACACATTCCCCAGCCGAACCAACGGATACCACGGGCTAAGGTGAGAAGCTTAATACTTTTTGGTATGTGTTGATCTTCGCTCATTTTACTTCCTGCCACTCCCCTGTCTCTGAATTATAGACAGTGATCTTGTCTCCACCTACAGGCATATCATCTTGATAGTAAACAGCGTGGATGGCAGTTTCTAAAGTTTCATTCTTGTTTGGATATATCCCCTTTCTCATGTACATGTATTCGGTAACTTCACCCTTCTCCTTACCTTCAACCTTTACTTCAAGCAAGTACAGACCTCGTTCATCCGATAACTTTCTGACAAAAGTGGCGTTTTCTGCATAGCGAGAAATTATTTCCAAGACCTCATCTTTGCTTGGGATCTTTTCTTTATTCTTCTCAGCATCTTCGATCATGTAGTACAAATCACTAGACCTTTGGTGCAATTCCTTCAATTCAGGAGGCATTGGTTCTCCCTCAGATATGGCATTTGAGATTATCGTCCAGACGGCATTATGAATTTCTCGGGCATCAGATATGCGCCCAACCTCTAGATACAGTTCTTCCAATTGGATATTTACTAGAAGTCTTCCTGTTAGACCCTTAAGATTATCGGCTTCCATTTCTTTAGATATGAGCCACGCCGACAGAACCGCTTCCGGCTTAAGACCAGAAATAGCTTCTTCTTTAAAAGCCTTAACGACTTCTTTCCTTGTCGGCAGTTGCGGACCAAATTTAGTTTTGTTTTCCATGTTGGGCATATAGATTGATTATGTGAATCTACTCAAAAGCGCGATCGAAATAATGCCCAGAATTATACCGACCATCTCATAACCATTAACATGTTCTTTGAAGAATAGGGTACCAATGACAAAGAGAAGAATAACCGTGGTCAACGAATAGAAGATGCCTAAGATATTGAGATCCATATGCTTCATGACATAGAACCAGCCAATAGCTGTAAGGACATAGATGAGAAGACCAATAATAAAATATGGCCAACTAATATATTTAGTTCCGTTGCCAGCAAGCTTAATGAAGAAGTCGCCAAGCACCCCAACACCAGCGAGAAAGATAACTAAAAGGACTGGTAGGAAAGTATCGGTCATGGATCAATGAAATAAAACGATAATTGAGGCACCAGAAAATATTAAGAATGCTCCCAACAAGAAGAACAAGCTAGGCGTTGTCTGAAAGATGAGATAGGTGAAAATAACCACAAAGAAAGGATAAGCGATCTCAAAGATCGAGGCTGTGGAAGCACCGAGTATTTTAATACTCGAGAAGATCAGGAAGTTAGCTAAAGCAGCTAAGACAAGGGAGAGAATGATTAAAATCCACGTCTTACCAGAAAGAGTGAAAAGAGATGAAATAGAACTCCGATCAATAAAAAGTATAGGCAACAGAACGACTGCAGTTATTATGGAGTCAATGAAAAGCAGTGTGAATGGAGAAGCACCTCTTAAGATTCGTTGATCGAGAGTGTAGACTAAGCCCCATGTAATGGCGGCACCGACTGCGTAAAGATATCCAGATGACATAATATGTACATTCTAACAGAAATTTCTAGTTAGGTCTTATAGGAAGTAAGCCTCTCCTGCACACTGACAGTGTTATTTTAAAATAACTATTTCGACCCCGTTCGGGAGGTCTTTCTGACTGGTCCGAAGCGAGGGGTGGTGATAGAGCCTGTAAAACTGACTTTTTCTGCTCTGTATCTGGGATAATGTTTGAAAAGGGATTTTTGATGAAAAGGATAAAAAAAACGAACCCCACGCAGCCGAAGCTTTGTGGGGTTGAATAGATTAAAAACTTACAAGACAGCGATCACATAGCTATCATGGAACTGTTCGGTCCAATTAACACACATTTCCCATTTTTCACCATTACGACCAAGAAAAGGTAAGCCTAACTGGTAGTGGCGACAGTATTGATGCTTGGGAATATTAGCAAACACTATTAGGTTGACACCTGAATTTGCTGCTGGCAGTAAATGCCAGTTTTCTGGTTTTGAGTAAAACAGAAATGCGTCATCTCCCAAGAGTCTTTTGTGCGAATTTTGCACAAGCTTCTGCGCTCTCTCGACAAACACATGTATGCTAACTGGCTTCCATGGGTCAACTACTGTGATGACCTCCAGTTTGCCGAAAGCTGGTTTGATCCAGCAGGATTCCTTGCGAAGAAACTTGTTAAGCTCCTTCAACCACTCCTCGCCCACTTCTGGGCTCAGAATGTTCGTAACTAACTGAATAAGCGGTCTTAGGAAAACCCAGAGCGCTTTTCTGAGCATGTTTATATCCATGGTCAGCCTTTCTATTTTTCTGCGTTGTTGTATTGCTGTAATGGTTCACCACCAAGGTTTGTCACAACAGAGAAAGTCAATAAAGGCACTTTCTGTCATGAGACTACTCTTTTGTATTAAAAAGACAAGTTCGCAAGAGTTCATTAGAGTTCACTACTAGTCCGAATAAGAGGATGGTGATAGAGCCTGTTTACACAAAAGAAAAACCCGCACCCCTCGCCAAAGAGGTGCGGGTGATCTAGTAAGGATCCAAACCCTACAAGATCGATTTCAACGACGCCAAAACATTAAGAGTAGTCCCTTCTGGCAAGAGATTCCTCATGCTACCACGCTATCTTGTTCATCAATGCATTACGTCACCTCTTGCTGCCATGGATGGTAGTGCTACGTAAACCGTAATTTCCTGTCACGGTCTGGGTGTCCAAAAGTGGTTAAGTTCTAGTCAGCGAATTCGTGGTGACGCTGGCCTCCTTTTTTTAGCAATCGTACGTATTGCGAATCGACTTTTCCATGTAGACACAGAAGTGCTTCAACCTTCTTTCCTTTTGGATAAAAGGTTATATCGATCGCGATCAGAACAGGAAAATCCGGATCAACATACAAATGAGCTTCGATACGTCCTGATTCCCAATAAACTCGACTGATAAGATCGAGAGAATCTTTCTCGGGAAAAATAAATTCCATACCGTATTCTGCTGATGGAAGCAGAGGAAAGGGAGGTTCTGGAGCTTTTCCAGTCACTCCCATTTCGATAACGAACGGTATAATTTGCAGTGCGTATTTGAGATAGGGAGATTCTCGGAACTCGCTATCATTTTTGAGCAGGTCATCTAGGGCCTTGCTAAAGAACAGACTTACTTTTTTCATAATTTATCCTTTCAGGATTGGTTTATTTTGACCGTTTGTGGGCATGACGGAATGTCATGTTTTCCAAATTGGATACTACCCTAATTTAAATATGTGTCAAACTTTTTATTTGTAAGGGTTTGCTACTAGTCCGAAACGAAAAATGACAATAAAACCTGTAGATAAAAAGAAAAGCCACACAGTTTCAGTCCTGTGAGGCTTCTAGTTTTAAGGTTTCGGTTCCCGTTCCACAAGATTCCCTTCGGAATCAATGTGAAGTTTCTCTAAAGCGTTCTCAAGATTTTTGAGTTCAAAGTCGAGCGCCGCTTCAAAGTTTGCATGTTTACCAGATTTGACTTCCTCTTCCAAATCTTCATAACAGCCTTTGATGAACTCCAAAGCTCCTTTGACAGCTTTTTGATTAAATCCGCATGGTGGCATATGTATAGTTCCTTTCTGCCTACAGTTTTATTTAATTTCACAATTTACGTAACAAATCTAAGTAAAAAGGAGGTCCTTTAAAATTCAAGCCTCTACATAAGACTAAATTATGAGTAGTTTGTTGTAGTACTATCTACAACAAATATTAAAATGAGCTGGCTAACTTCCAAAAAGTCTCGAACATGATCCTGTAAGAATTCGCAAGAATGGCACTTTGAACCCAAATTGCGGTTTCGTCGTAAGGAGAGAGAATGAGCACCGTATCATTAAATACATCAATGTTTATTTTAAGAGGAAAATCATCAAGATATTTTGTCTCTCGTCGATACTCCTTGTCATACTTAGAAGTCTCTTTGGCCGCTTTTGAATAATGAACTAGCATGCGGCTAGATGATTTCTGTTGAACAAATGTTTTATTCCATTTCTTCCAATATGGCTCTGGAAAGAAATCATAAATATCTTCGACTGAACCAACAAAAGATAGTACTTCTGTATTTTTACATTCCTCTAATTCCCTTTCAAAAGCTTCTTTAATTTTTTGCATTCCTTCAAAGTACAAAATATCCGCCTTATTGTTTTTTGATTTTGGTATTGATTCAAGAAGAGGTAAGGCGGCTGATATTCTTTGGTATGCACCCTCAGCTTTGCTTATATTTTCTTTACTTATTTTCAAAAGCTTACTAGGATTAGCGGCAATATATTTTCTACGGTTTTTTCGAGTAACTTCAAGCAACCCCAATTGAAGTAGTTTTTCTGTCTCATCATAGAGTTGTGGTCGATTTATACCTGTGAGCTTAGACAATTCTAAGACAGAGAGAATGCCCTGTTTAAGCAGAGTTAGATAAATAGTGCCTTGGGTTTTGTTTAAACCTAATTCAAGAAGAGGTTCGAGTTGTTTAGTAGTGAAGTCTTTGGACATAGTATTAAAAGAGATCTACCAAAATCTTGACCACGACCCCGTTCGGGAGGTCTCTCTGACTGGTCCGCCCGGCAGGAATCGAACCTGCGACCATCTCCTTAAAAGGGAGCTGCTCTACCGACTGAGCTACGGGCGGATATGAACGCCGAGATCGGCGTGTACGAGACAATATATCCAAAAAACAGGCAAATGTCTATTTATATATTGAGGAGGAATTGCTCAACAGCACTTTCAAGGGAAAATACGCCACGGTGAGCCTGATGATAGATATCGACAAGATTTGACGAAAGTTGCTGGAGCTCGGCTACTTTATAATTTTTCGAAAAGGACTTTGCCTTGCTGAAAACGAAAGGATTGAGATCTGCCTCTTGTGCTGAGGAAGCTGGAGCGGCAAGGAGCATACTTTTTACTTGCCAAAAAAGAACTCCGTGAATTTCTTCTGCCACTACTCCCTGCATAATTGCCTTAGTAAAAATAATCCAAGCCACTTTTTTGTCGCGGCGGCCGAGGGCATCTGCAAGTGTAAAAATGCTAAAACCTTCTTTGTCACTTCCTTTTCCAAACTTGCTACCCTGCTCGGCCTTCTCAAAAGCCTGTACCTTCTCAGCTTTTTTCTCAATCTTTGAGAGCGAGGCCTTGTCCATCTTTCCTTCGAGAAAAATAAAAATATTTTGTGATTCGGCGATCTCTTTTATTTTCTCAAGCACCGATTGCTTCACTTCCTTCTTTTCAAAAAGTGAATCAAGAAAGACAATATATTTATTTTCAAAAAGGCCTTGGCTTTCGATCTTTTCGTCGAGTATACTCTCGGAAAAATTCTCAGAATCTATTTTGAAAAAGGAGGCATCAGGCTTTTTCTTCTGCAAGCTATCACAAAGCTCTCGAGCCTTGCTTCGAGCTTTTTCTTTATCAGTGCCGTATAAAAAATAAATCATGGCAATTTTTGCTAACCAATGTGTTTAAGGTCTCCCCAATTTGCTCCAACAGAAGCTTCTGTTTTGCAGATGATACCACTGATATCTTTTGGATCGATAACACTTTCCATTACCTTCTGAATCTTCGGTGCAATCTTTTCGGCCATATCACTTTTCACTTCAAACACTAATTCATCATGCACCTGCAAAAGTAGCCGCACATCTTTGCCAAGCTTTTCTCTCTTAAGAAATTCGTCGACTTTAATCATGGCAATCTTTACAATGTCTGCCTCTGTTCCTTGGATGGGAGCATTGATAGCCATGCGCTCGGCCATAGCTTTAATGAAGCCGAGCTTTGATTTAATTCCGGGGAAATATCTTCGACGACCAAAAAATGTTTCCGTGTATCCCATACGCTCAGTATCTGCCTTCACCTTGTCGAGATACTGTGCAAGTCCGGAATAAGTTTTGAAGTATTCATTATAGAAAGTTTGAGCAGAAGCACGGTCAGTGCCAAGATTAGTGCGCAGAGCATTCACTCCCATACCATAAATGATGCCGAAGTTAATAACCTTAGCTTGTCGTCGCATTTCTTTGTCGACTTTCTCTGGAGCAACATTAAAGACCTGTGCGGCCACAGCAGTGTGAATATCCTTGCCTTTGTTAAAAATTTCAATCAACTTTTCGTCTCCGGAGAGAAAGGCTGCAATGCGAAGCTCAATCTGTGAATAATCAATAGCCAGTAGTGAGTGACCCTTCTCTGCAATGAAGGCATGACGAATAGCTCGGCCAAGCTCCGTCTTTACCGGAATATTTTGTAATCCTGGATTTTGCGAGGCCATGCGACCCGTTGTAGCTCCTGTCTGAATAAAGGTTGTATGGAGGCGACCATCTTCTGCTACAAGTGTCGGAATGGCGTCGATATAGGTCGAAAGCAATTTCTGCAATTCGCGATACTTCATGATCTTGTCGATGATGGGATGCGACTCACGAAGCTTTTCGAGCTCGGATTCTTTCGTCGAGCGAGCCCCTCCTGCCGTCTTCTTCTGATTTTTAATGCTCAAGCCCATCTTCTCAAAAAGAACAACGCCGAGCTGTTTTGGCGAATTAATATTAAATTCCTCGCCCGCCATTTCCCAAATCGAAGTTTCGAGCAAGGAAAGTTCCTTGTGATATTTCTTCGAAAGATCTTTCAAGAATTTCTCGTCAATCTTAATACCATCAACATGCATTTGATCAATGACAGGAATGAGAGGTTTTTCAATATCATTAAAAACAGGCATCAGATTTCTTTTTGCCACTTCATCAAAAATAATTTTCTTGGCCTTGGCAAAATCTTCTGTATGAGCAAAGTTCAAAACATCATCAAGTGTCGGATTTGTCGTATCAGAATTGAGAAGCCAAAATCCAATCAGTGTTTCCTTCACTTCCTGTGGGTCGAGAGCACTTCGCTCCTCATCGAGCAGGCTCTGTCGTTTTTCCTCTGCTAGTTTGAATTCTTTTTTATTTTCAGCAATGCTCTTTTCACCATTTTTACTTCCAGACTCTTTCTCGCCTTCCCTGCTCGAGCTCGCCTTCATCTTTTCCATAAAAAGAATTTCTTTGAGGCGTACAATCAAACTTCGAAATTCAAGCTCGGTAAAAAGCACAGTAATCTTATCCATATCAAGTGCCTCTTTAAAGGTTTTCTCCGGCATTTTAAAACCGATCGGAGCATCAGGACGGATGGTCGCAAGCATCTTTGAAAAAAGCGCTTCTTCCTCTCCCTCTTCAAGCAAGGCAATCACTCTATCTGTAAGCCCTGCCTTCTTAAAAGCCTCCTTATCTTTCTTCAACTTTTTGTAAATCTCTTCGATGGTGCCAAATTGTGAAATTAAAATAGTGGCAGTCTTCTCTCCAATGCCAGCGATGCCAATAATATTGTCAGACGGATCACCTCGAAGACCCTTAAAATCTGGTAGCAACTTCGGCCCAAATCCAAAACGCTCCACCACTGCTTTTTCATCGTATAAAATAGTATCTTTAATTCCCTTCTTTAATGTGTAGACCTGCACCTTCTTGTCGTCGACGAGCTGAAGAGTGTCCATGTCGCCGGAGGCAATGACAACATTCACAAGCGAATCTTTCTTCACCGTCTCTACAATAGTGCCGAGCATGTCGTCAGCTTCAAAGCCGGCAAGGTCGTACATTGGAATATTGAATGCAGCAAAAATATCTCGAGAGCGTATCATCTGTGCTACTAATTCTGGGTCAGCCTTTTTTCTGCCAGCCTTATACTCTTCATATGCTTCATGACGATAGGTCGGCGAAGGAAGATCGTAGCAGGCCACCATGTAGTCCGGCTTCAATTCCTGAATAATCTTAATGAGCATGGCTGCAATGCCGTAGAGTGCTCCCGTCGGCTCACCCTTGCTTGATACAAAATCTGGCAAAGCGTGATAGGCACGATGAATGATGGCGTGTGCATCAAGAAGCACAAGACGCTTAGCGGCTTTTTCAGAAGTTTTCTGTTGTGATTTCTCTCCTTTTTTCATCAATGACTTTAAAATGTAGCTTTATCATACCCTCTTCCAAGATATCTACCACCTTCTCCGGCCATTCAATAAATATAAGGTTTTTTGAGTCATCGGCCATTTCCTTAAAGCCTAGATGGAGTAACTCCGAACCGCTCTCCAGTCGGTATGCATCTATATGTATGAAGTGAGTAAAGCCTGCCGAGAGTGCGGCCGCCGAGGTAATCTTATATACCTTTTCAATGACGAAGGTCGGACTTGAAACTGTCTCCACAATGCCAAGCTCGGCCGCCACTGCTTTCGAAAAAGTAGTCTTGCCTGCTCCAAGATCTCCAAAGAGGCCAACAATGGTGGCCTTTGTTTTTGCTTCTTCAGCGCCCTTTTTTTCTACAATCACTCTCTGTAAAAAATCCCCTGCAAATTTTTGAGTTTCTTCAATTTCCATATTCAAAATAGTATCACACAGCCTGTCAGCCAAAAAATTTCCAATAAAAAATGGCGCCGAGGAAGTAAAACTTCCCCGACACCATGTTGATTGTTAAACGTCTTTAGCGACGTTGTGGTATGAACCTTTCGCCGAGCTGAACCAATCCACCAAGGACTTGCATCCCATTGATGCTTCCTTGTCTTTGTGGCTGACCCTGTACGTGCCGAGGACGTTCCTCTTGCACATAGCGACGCTGTTGATTATTAATCTTGAACAGAGTCACTTCTCCAGCGCGGTTTGATGCTCCTTCATCAGATGCATCGCTGTCGTCCTGCATCTTGAGGAACTTTTCCTCCCCTTCAGTGCCTGGGTGATCCACAAACAATTGAATCAGGCCGGCATGCGTGTGCTTATAGGGTTGTTCCATAATGGGAATGATTTTCGTTTTCGAGACTGGCTCGAATTGAACCCAGGCCCAGTAAGGACGTCCGCACCTGTCAACCTTCAGTGAGCACATCTCACGGATGATTCTTTGACGAGGTGTGCACGTAGGAGCAGGTGCTGCAACTCTTGGCTGAGGAATTTCCCCTGCCTTCAAGCGGTTGCAGCAATCTGGACCATCAACGAGCCAGTACCAGTGGTGCGCCAGATCGACGGCCACCTGCGTGTTTGGTTTTAAGACCACGGCTTGAGCATACTTTGTGAAGTCGTTCCATTCGTAAGGACTTTTCAACAAACCGGCCTCATCAGCACCCATGATGACGATCCCTGAGATCTTTCTCATGTCCATTCCGCTGGGATAGGTTGGCTGATTGCCGAACACATCCGTAGTGGTGGTTTTACCGGGCTTGATCGAGTAGAACTCGCTCATGTCGCGGTGATGGTGAACCTTTTCCTTTTTACCGGAAACTGGCGCCGAAGTGCCCGTCATTTCGATTTTGAGGGTCCGGTTGTCGCCGTCTTTGTTGACGATTTTGTCGTCGTTGCGGTTGATGTTACCCGCCAAGCTCGAAAGATCGGGCCGGTAGAAGTAAACATACGTAATTGCAATGATCACTACTGTTGTAAAAACACCTGCGATGAATTTGTTCATAAGATAAGAATAGAATTGGTTTTTTGGTTTAAGCCCCAATTCCACTTCCCCCACCCGCTTCCGCGAGGGCGGGAAGTGGCATGGGAGCAGTTGTTTTATGTTTGATAGTATTATATCACAAACAGCCCAAAAGTCAAGCGCTTGGCCTGACCTTTTTCTATTCGTATAAAACCCTATTTGAGCCTGAAAAGCAAGGTTATTTATGAGTCTTTAATGGCACTTATGATACAATAATGAGCAAATGATTGAATTTGACGAAGACAAGCAGAATAAAAAGGTGGCCGACCTCTACAAGCAAGAAGAAGAGGACTTGGCCCAACTCCTCTCTCAGCGATATGGCCTTGGCTATACCGACCTCACAGCCATGCCTATTAATACTGACGCTCTTCGCCTCATCAATGAACAAGAGGCTCGAGCCAATAAAGTGGCAGCCTTCGGCATCGTCGGCAAGAAGGTGCAAGTGGCAGTCTTCGCTCCTCAGAAGGAAGAAACAATTAATACTCTTAAAGTTTTAAAAGATCGCGGATACATTATTCAAGAATTTATGGCATCCACTGCAAGTCTTGAGAAAGCCTGGAGCCGATATAAGGATCTCTCCTTTGCTATGGAGACAAAAGCAGGCTCACTCGACATCTCAAGTGAAGAAATTGAAAAGTTTATTGAGCAAGTGCATTCAATAGAAGACATTGGCAAGCTTATTGAAGATGCTCTCACACTTAAAAAAACCTATCGTACTTCACGATTGCTCGGCATTATTCTCGCTGGTGCCCTTTCTGTAAAAGCATCCGACGTGCACATAGAGCCAGAAGAAGCCTACACCACTCTGCGCTATCGTCTCGACGGTGTGCTTATTAAAGTACTGCAGTTCGATAAAGATTCCTACAATCTTCTGCTTTCACGTATTAAGCTTCTTTCAAATTTAAAATTGAATGTAAAAGAAAGCGCTCAAGATGGACGTTTCAGCGTAGAGATCTATCAGAGCGATATTGAAATTCGTACTTCCCTTCTGCCAGGTGCTTATGGTGAATCCATCGTAATGCGTATTCTCAATCCAAAGTCTATCTCTACTCCCCTAGAAGAGCTCGGCCTGCCAGAAAAATTATTGAAGGTTCTTTCACATGAGCTTGCACGTCCAAACGGCATGATCATTACCACCGGCCCTACGGGCTCTGGAAAGACCACTTCGCTTTATGCTTTCTTGAAGAAGATTCACACACCTGAGATCAAGATCATCACTATTGAAGACCCAATTGAATACCATTTGCCTGGCATCGTGCAAACGCAGGTAGAAACAAAAAAAGGTTACGACTTTGCTTCCGGCCTTCGCTCATCTCTTCGACAAGATCCTGACGTGATAATGGTGGGAGAAATTCGAGACAGCGAAACAGCAGAGACGGCAATCAACGCCTCTCTTACCGGCCACCTTGTGCTCTCTACCCTTCACACCAATGACGCCGCCGGTGCCTTCCCACGTCTAATAGACCTCGGAATAAATCCGAAGGTTATTACCTCAGCTATTACACTTGCCATGGCTCAGCGTCTCATCCGAAGACTTTGTCCTGATTGTAAAAAAGAAGTGGTGCTTACAGCAGATGAAAGAAGTTTAATTGAAAAAGTTGTTGCTGGCATGCCAGCCGATGAAAAGCCTGCGGGAGAAATCAAAGCATGGAGGGGAGAAGGTTGCGCTACATGCAATCACACTGGCTTCAAGGGCCGCCTCGGAGTGTATGAAGCTATTCGCACAGACAAAGCAGTCGAGCAGGTAGTGCTCGACAATCCAAGCGAACGTGACATCCGTGCGGCTGCAAAGCCACAAGGAATTTTGACCATGGCAGAAGATGGTATTAAGAAGGTTTTGACAGGAGTAACTTCCTTAGATGAACTACAGAGAGTAGTTGATTTGGAAGCTGAACTTGACTATAGTGATGCTAGTTCCGAGAAGCTAGCTGACGGCATCCAGGCCACAAATCTCTAAGCAATGCTTTCAATGGATCAAAAGTGAGATGTACTTTTGAGGATAGTCCCAGAGACAGCCCAAAGGCTGTACCAGGGCGTCCTGTAAATTACACCAACATATCCTTGCGGATATGATTGCTTAGAGATTTCTGTCTTGGATACGAAAGAAATACGGGTAACGAGGAAGAACTTCATTGGGTATCCTAGCATAAAATAAATTGTATGTCAAGCACCCCTTCTCAAATCGATAAAGATGTGTCTCCTGCTGGCGATGAGACCTATTTGGACCAGACCCTCAGGCCCTCTCGTTGGAATGACTACGTAGGGCAGAAAACCATTAAAGACAACCTAAATATTCTACTTTCTGCTGCTAAAGAACGCGGCCACACACCTGAACACGTTCTTTTTTACGGACCTCCAGGCCTCGGCAAGACCACTCTCGCCCATCTCATTGCTAAAGAAACAAACGCACAGATTAAAATTACGTCGGGGCCTGCTATTGAAAAGGTCGGCGACCTAGCCTCCATTCTTACCAATCTTTCTGCTGGAGATATTTTATTCATCGATGAAATCCATCGCTTGAACAAAGCCATCGAAGAAGTGCTCTACCCTGCCATGGAGTCGGGCCTTCTCGATATTATTATCGGCAAAGGCCCATCAGCTCGCACCATTCAGCTTGAGCTTCCAGCCTTTACCTTAATTGCAGCCACTACTCGTATCTCACTTCTTTCTTCTCCACTTCGTTCACGTTTTTCTGGAGGAACATTTCGCTTGGAATTTTATACCGCTGATGAGCTCATTGAAATCATTAAGCGCTCAGCAAAAATCTTGGGTATTGAGCTAGACGAAGCGGCTGCGCGGGAAATTGCTATTCGCAGCCGCTTCACTCCCCGCACTGCCAACTATCTTTTGAAGCGTTGCCGCGACATGGCTCAAGTGCGAAAAACAATTCTCTCAAAAGAGATCGTTAATGAAGCTCTCACTCTCCTCGGTATTGATGCTGTTGGCCTTACCGCATCTGATCGCACCATTCTTGAAACGCTTATCAATAAATTTGGCGGCGGTCCCGTTGGCCTCAACACTTTAGCCGCCGCCCTTTCAGAAGAGCAGGCCACTATTGAAGAGTTTAATGAACCCTATCTTATTCAACTCGGCTTTATCGAACGTACTCCTCGCGGCCGCACTGCAACGCCCCTTGCTTACAAACATCTTGGACTGAAGGTGCCTGAGAATCTGCAGGAAAAATTAGCTATCTAAAGTGAAGCTTAATTATTGACAAATTAGGAAACTACTATATAATACTTACTAAGTTTTTACACGGTCAGCTTTATTTAGAGCTGGTTGGCAACCAAGACCGTTTTGAACGAAAAATTTGTCTCATTTCCTAATGGAATGGACTGAATTAAAGCCCCCAGCGAGACGTCTCGCTGGGTTTTTTTATTTGTCCAATTGAAAAGGCGAGAACGTAAAGTTCTCGCCTTTTACTTTTCCCCTGACTCCTCCTCATCATAATATTTTGACAATCCTTCAAGTGACACCGTCTGTCGCATTCCAAAAGTGAGGCGCTCCTCACTGACAGGGCCAACATAATGAAAAGGTCTTTTTTGTGAAGACCTCCCAAACCCCGTCGATGTCATCAAGATAAGATCTCCAGGCTTAGCTTCCACTTCAGCCGCACCATTTCCTTCTCTGTCTTCACAAATATAGAAAGGTGCTTTACCACGAAGCAGGTAGACTGCCACTACGTTTATACAGCTCAGATAATCTTTGTGCGGAGTGATGGCAAGCTCGCCATCTTTACTTACAGGATAGCGTTGTAAGGACAAATCGGGAAATTCAATCGGAGCACACATTACATTCCACGGACTGAATGCTTTTCGGAGTGCCTTCGCTGTATTCTTTGCAAGAACAGAGAAAGGGCTCCCCTCCGTAAAAATCTTACACACTTCAAACCTCTGCTCTACTCCTGTTGCCGTCCTCTCTTTCACTTTTTCAAAAACACAGGAACGTGTCTCTTTGTTGAGAATGGTGAGCTGAGTGTCTGTTAAAACGGGAACGGCAATCGCTCCCCCCTTCTTCAACTGAAACATTTGTGGTGTTGGGATGACAATGTTCATACATACCTCCTTTCTAGTTTTTTAGGTTTATTCCTGACTAAACTATATCATCTTTGTTTTGACTTTATAAACTTTCAGCATTAGACTATCCATCATGTCAGGACACAATAAATGGTCAAAAATCAAACACCAGAAGGCTTCGACCGATGCCAAGAAAAGTAAGGTGTTTTCAAAATATTCAAAGTTAATCACGGCAGAATCCAAAAAGGCTAAAGGTGACCTCACCTCTCCAAGCCTTGCCTTCATTGTCGAAAAGGCTCGCAAAGAAAACATGCCGAAAGATGTTATCGATCGTGCTATAAAAAAAGGTACGAGTAGTGACGCCGGCAGTATGGATGCCATTACCTACGAGGCTTATGGTCCAGGTGGATGTGCTCTCATCATCGAAGCTCTCACTGACAATCGCAATAAGGCCGCTCAGGAAGTAAAATTTATTCTTTCCAAAAATGGTTCCTCACTCGCTGCTATTGGCGCAGCAAGCTGGGCCTTCCAAAAACAAAATGGCGAATGGGTAGCACAGACTACTGTCCCGCTCGAAGATTCTGACCTTGAATCTCTTGAAAAATTAGTCGACGAACTTGAAGACAATGACGAGGTACAGGCAGTTTATACAAATGCAGAGTAAATAAAACCACTCCGCAGGATTTGAACCTTTGGAGTGTCTGTTTGATAACATTTTTTATTCAGGCCGTTCTCTGCGCATTCTTTCGACGGCCCGCCTCATTTGTCGTCGTTTAGCATCGGCGATTGCTCTTGATCTATCATATGCTGCACGCATCTGACCGATAAGATTTCTTATCACCGCTTGGCGTTTTGGAGTTAAAGGCAGAGCTTTGTAAATGGTACAACTCATGGGATATCCTTTCGTTCAGTTTGGTGACCTAATACTATAATACACCCAGTATTTGAATCTGCTATACTCATTTTATGAAGATCATCGCCGTCGATCCAGGTTTTGAACGCCTAGGTATTGCTATTATTGAGAAAGAATCTCGAGGAAAAGAGGTGCTGCTTTTTTCTGAGTGTTTCAAAACGTCGGCAAATCTTCCCTTCGAAGAGCGTCTACTTCTTATTGGAAACGAGATCTCAAAATTAATTGGTGAATATTCTCCTGAAGCTCTTTCTATTGAGACACTTTTTTTTACAAATAATCAAAAGACAGCCATGCATGTTGCCGAAACACGCGGTGCCATTATTTATGAAGCGCTTAAAAATGGCTTGCAACTTTTTGAATTCAATCCTGTTCAAATAAAAGCGGCAGTGACTGGCTCCGGAAGAGCAGATAAAAAGCAGGTTATTTCAATGATTCACAAACTTATTGTCATTAAAAACAAGCTCAAACACGACGATGAATACGACGCCATTGCCTGCGGCCTCACCTTCTTTGCCTATCAAAAAAGCGCTTATCCCCAAGCCTAAAATTAAACTCTTGCAGTTTTTTTTGGATTTGATACAAATAGTGCACAAAACGGTCGGTTTTTAAAAAGTTAAAGAGTACAACATGGATTTTACCAACGACGATACAATTGATCCTTTACTTGCCGAAGAGACTGAAGAAACACCTACTGAAGGCGAGGAAGGTTTGGAAGATGAGGAAGAAAAAACTGCTTCATCTGTTTGGGACATTAATGCGGATGGGGAAATTGAAGAAGCGGCTTAGTCCAAATAAAAACAAAATAAAAAAACATCTCTAAAAAGTGATGTTTTTTTATTTTGTTTTTATTCGCACAAACCTTTTCTTGCCGATACGAAGATCTAAATCAGTTTCGATTTTAAATTCACGAGAAATAATTTTTTCTCCAGTTTTTATATCAGAAATGGCGCCCTCTTTTATGAGACGAGAAAATTCTGATTTTGATTCGACAATTTTCTTTTCAGTGAGTAAGTCGCCTAAGGCTGTTCCTGTTGCAACTGAAAAGCTCTCAACATCTTCGGGCATCTCGCCCTTCTTAAACGTATTTTCGAAAGCTGCTTCAGCTTCGGTAGCAGAAGTGGCACCGTGGTAGATAGTGACAATTTCTCGCGCTAGCCGCATTTTTAATTCTTTTGGGTTTATTCCTGAAGCAAGTTGCCCCTTCATCTTTTCGATCTCTTCTTCGCTTACGCTCGTGCAGAGCAAAAAATATTTCAGAATTAATTCATCTTTCAGTGAAAGAACTTTGCCATACATATCAGCAGGCTCGTCAGTGATATTAATAACATTTCCCCAACTTGTAGACATCTTTCTTCCGTCCGTGCCTTCGAGCATTGAAGTGGTGAGAATGTCTTGCTCTGGCATGCCAAAGTGCTTCTGCACTGTACGACCTGCCTTCAGATTGAAAAGCTGATCAAAACCCCCAATCTCCACATCAGCCTTCACCTTCACTGAGTCATAGCCTTGCATGAGTGGATATAAAAATTCTCTCAAAGATACTTCCTCACCTTTATCGAGACGATCTTTAAAATTACGACGGTTTGACATCTGTGCCACAGAGAAACTTTCAGCTAACTCAGAAATTTCTTGAAAACCGAGCTTGGAAAGCCATTTGCTATTGAAATAAAACTCTGCCCTTCGTAAATTAATGATCTTGCCAATCTGTTTTTTGTAATCCTTTACGTTTTTTTTAATGACCTCTTTCGTCAACATTGGCCTTTTTTCAAGCTTGTCTGAAGGGTCGCCAATTTGAGCAGTAAAATCACCAACAATAAAGACGGCTGTGTGTCCTGCGTCTTGAAACTCTCGTAGTTTTCTTAAGCCAATAGCTCTACCAAGATGGATCTTTGCCCCTGTTGGGTCAGCGCCTAGCTTTATTCGAAGTTTTTTTCCTGAGCGAAGTTTCTTTTCGAGCGACTCTCGAATAAAGATCTCCTCAACTCCACGACTGAGCAGTGTGTCTTTCATGCTGATAAATCTATCATATTTGTGCTAAAATTGCCCTAATGAGTCTTATCGACGATTTTAAACAGGAGGCCTCCTATATGTGGAGACTTTTTCGGTGGGTTCTTAGAAACTTAAAGACCTCTGCTGGCCGGAGACGGGTATGGCAGGTCTTCCTCAACTCTCTTGATTATCTTGGAAACTCTCTCATCGCGTTCTTTAAAAACATGAAGCATAAAAAGTCTAGAAAACAATATATTAAGAACATCGGCCTTCTTATTTTAGCCTTTCTTATTGTTTGTTTTGGAGTCATTCTTTTATGGGCTGTTACCCTTAAGATCCCAGACCTTTCTTCTTTTGACAGCCGTCTTTTCAATCAGTCGACGAAAATATATGACAGCACTGGAAACGTCCTGCTTTACGATCTAAGCCAGGAAGTAAAGCGTACTGTCGTGCCTTACGATCAGATATCCCCTTACCTTAAAGAAGCCACTGTGGCTATTGAAGACAAAGGTTTTTATCAACATGCCGGCATCGACCCCACAGCAATTTTACGTTCATTTCTCACAGACATTGTCACCCTACACTTCACTGAGGGAGGCTCAACCATCACTCAGCAGGTAGTAAAGAATGCCCTGCTTACACAAGACAAGACGGTTAGCCGAAAGATTAAGGAATGGATCTTGTCTATTAAGCTTGAGCAAGTCTTAAGCAAGGATCAGATTCTTAATCTATATCTCAACAGCTCTCCATATGGAGGCACTATTTACGGTGCAGAAGAAGCTAGCCAGACCTTCTTTGGAAAGCATGCTGCTGACATTGATCTTGCAGAGGCAGCCTACTTAGCCGCCCTTCCTCAAGCTCCTTCATATTATTCTCCTTACGGTCCTAACCGTGCCGCCCTCGATGATCGCAAAAATCTTGTTTTGAAAGACATGCTCGATCAAAAGTACATCACTCAAGACCAATATAATGAGGCTGTAAACGAAAAAGTAACCTTCCTTGGACAAACTGCAAATACTATTAAGGCCCCACACTTCGTAATGTATATTAAAAATTACTTAGAGCAGAAATACGGTGACGAAATGCTTGCAACAGGCGGCCTTAAGGTCATCACCACTCTCAACTACCCACTTGAAGAAAAGGCTGAAGCCTTGGCTAAGCAGTATGCTCTTTCTAATCAAAAGACCTTTAATGCAAGCAATATTGCCTTAGTGGCCATCGACCCTACAAATGGCCAAATACAGGCCATGGTAGGCTCACGTGACTACTTCGACACCACCATCGACGGCCAATTCAACGTAGCTACAGCAGATCGCCAGCCAGGATCTTCCTTCAAACCTATCTTCTATGCTGAGGCCTTTACGAAGGGTTACACACCTGACACCATTGTCTTCGATCTTCCAACTCAATTTTCTACTGCCTGCTCTGCTTCTGGTGTGCCCCTTTCTCCTGGAGCAAGTTGTTATACACCTACAAACTTTGATGGTAACTTCGCTGGCCCTATTAGTCTCCGAAGTGCTCTCGCCCAATCAAAAAATATTCCTTCAATTAAAGTTCTCTATCTTGCTGGCATTCAAGATTCTCTCAACCTAGCAAAGCAAATGGGTATTACCAGTCTTTCTACTCCCGACCAGTACGGCCTAACACTTGCTCTTGGAGGCGGTGAGGTCTCTCTCCTACAGCTTACCAATGCCTACGGTGTCTTTGCTGACGAAGGTCAATATAATCAACCAACCGGAATCTTAAGCGTCACAGACGGTCAAGGAAATGTCTTAGAACAATTCTCCACCTCATCCGAACCAGTGCTTTCTACTCAAGTTTCAAATCAAATAAGCGATGTCTTAAGTGACAATGTTGCCCGAACGCCTGAATTCGGAGCCACATCTCCATTGTATTTTCCAGGACGTGATGTGGCCGACAAAACTGGTACTACCAACGACTATAAAGATGCTTGGGTTATTGGCTACACTCCTCACATTGTTGTGGGGGCCTGGGCAGGAAATAACGACGACTCAGCCATGAGTAATCAAATTGCCCGCTACATCATCGTACCCTTCTGGAATGCCGTCATGAATCAGGCCGTTCTTCCAAATGTTCCTGTTGAGACCTTCCCTGCTCCAACCTCCACAGACCCAAGTCTCAAACCTGTTCTCCGAGGAATTCTCGTCGGAGCAAATGGAAGTTCTACAAACCCTAACGATATTCATGACATTCTTTACTACGTCGACAGAAGTGATCCAACAGGTCCTAACCCTTCAAACCCTTGGGCTGATCCTCAGGCCGCTCTTTGGGATTATTCTGTACGCATCTGGGCCAATCAACATTTCGGTAATGGCACCACTCCATCTGGAGCCTATCCTGTAACAGACGGCTCTACTGCAGCAGATTGATCCTCATTCTAGGCCTACTTAATATCGGTTATCTCTTTTAAATTCTTTTTAATTTCCTCTAAAAGGGTTTCTTTCTTCATTCTAATTTCTTGAAGTAAATAAGGGTTTGTTTTTAAAAAAATGATTGTGCGTTGAATGGAAATAGCGCTTGTGTCAATAGAATGTGAGGTTACTTTTTTAATAGCCTCGGCAATTATCTCCTTATCTTGCTTAGGGTTTTTGATATTTTTGAACTTTACTAAATAGTCAGAAATATCTTTCATTTTTATGTGTATTAGATCTACTTATTCATCGGCATCACAATGTAGACGAAAGAATTATCAGAGACAGGGCGGATGGCGAGAGGTTTATTAAGGCCGTTGAAAGAAAGACTTAGACTATCTGCTTCTAGGGACTGAAAAGCGTCAGTGATATTTTTGTAATTAAAACTAATTTCCAAACTATCACCAGAAAGACTTCCAGCGAGAGCATTCACACTCTCTCCAATGTCGCTATTCTTCGTTTTAAGCTCGAAGACCTTCTTCTTCGGCTCAACACTCATAGTGACCTTGTTAAACTTGTCTGAGAAGATATTAGCCACCTTCAAACCATCTACTAGATCTTGCTTGAGGATAATTATTTCAGTTGCCGCTTCTTTTGGAATTAAATTTTTATAATCAGGAAAGGTTCCATCAACAATTCTTGAGGTAAGATAGGTATCTCCAAGAGTAAAAGAAATTTGATGTTTATCGATCTGTACTTCAACTGTCTCATCTCGTCCTTCAAAAATACGAATAATCTCTCCCACGTTTCGGAAAGGAATAAGGATTGGGGAGAAAGTAAGAACCTTCTTTGTTTTAACCCTCTTTTCAGCTAATCGAAAGGCATCTGTGGCCGCAAACACAAGGCCTTCTTGAGTAGGATAGACATATACACTTGAAAGTTCTGGCTTCATACTTGAAATAGATGAGCTATACCAGACTGATTTAAATCCTTTTACTAGGTCTGTAGTATTTAAACTCACACTTTCCCCTTCTTCAACACGAGGAATGGTAGGAAAATCTTCAGTTGGAAGGCATTTTATAAGGGTTGTGTATCGAGGAGTAGAAACTTTAAGATTTCCAGAGACTTCTTCCAATAAAACACTTTTATCGTTTTTAATACTTGAAAGGAAACTATATAAAATATTTCCTGGCACAGCTACCACCCCTTCTGTTTCTGTTTTAACTGGAATTTGAATTTCAATTCCAAGATCAATATTTGTTGCCTTGATAGTGAGAGTGCTTTTCTTCACTTCGATGTAGATGCATTTTAAAACAGGAAGGGTACTATTTTTACTTGTTACCTTTTCTGCATAACCCACAGCTTGTTCTAATTTTTCTTTTAAGCACTCTGTTTTCATATTTATTATATATAATACTTGTTATTGTTGTTGTATGAGTGGATAAGTGGATAACCCTTTTTTCTCCTTTATAATCCTAGCTCTTTTTGGAAAATGTATTTTAAAAGCTTGTGGATTGTTTTGGAGTACTGGGGACAACTTTTTCTTACTCCTCCGTTGTTCACAGTCTGTTCCCACTCTTCTTCGATACTTTCCCCCACCCTTATCCCCACGTTTATAACATGGCGCGGATCTGACTCAACTCCTGAACAAGACGATTATTTATCTTTAATTCAGATTTTATTTTCTCGCAGGAGTGAATCACTGTGGTGTGGTCGCGGTTGCCAAGCTTCTGTCCTATCGATGGATAGGAAATATTAAAATCTTCACGGAGAATGTACATAATGAGTTGGCGTGGACGAACAACTTCTTTTCGTCGACTTTTGTCGTACACCACTGTCTCTTCGAGGTTGTAAAAGTCTGCCACGATCTTCACAAGATCTTTTACGGCCATGTTCTTGGCTGGCTTCGTAGAATCTTTAATAAGATTCTTCACATCATTAATGGTGATGGGTAGACCTTTGAGTTGTATCTGGCAGATGACGAGATTAAGAACTCCTTCGAGCTCGCGGATATTGCCTTCTATTGAAGTGGCAAGATAATTGATGATGTCAGGCCCAATATCAACGCCTAATTGCTTGGTTTTTGAGCTAAGGATGGCCATACGAGACTCCTGATCTGGCTGGGGAATGTCGACGATCATACCAGCTACGAAGCGAGATTTGAGACGTTCCTCGAGATTTGGAATGTAGTTTGGGTGTTGATCTGAAGAAAAGATGATTTGTTTGTTGTTTTCGTAAAGAGAATTGAAAAGGTGAAAGAGTTCTTCCTGGGCTTTCTCTTTGTTGGAGAGAAACTGAATATCATCCATGATTAAAACATCATACTTTCGGTACTTTTCCTTGAAGAAAGACATTCTATTGGACTGTAGACAGTTTACATAATCCTGCAAAAAGTTTTCTGACGTCATGTAGAAGACACGCTTCCCTTTACTGAGGTTCTTGATCTGATTGCCTACGGCCTGTAGAAGGTGTGTTTTGCCACGCCCAGTACTTCCATAGATGAAAAGTGGATTGTATACCACAGGCTTCCTGATGATGGCCTGAGCAGCAGCGTGAGCGAGCTCGTTGAAGGGGCCGACGATAAAACTATCGAAGGTGTAACGAGGATTGAGATTGTCGTCTTTATTGATGTAAAGATCGCTTAAAGGAAGCTCCTTAGTGGCATTTTCTTGCATAGAAAGGGGCTTTTGTGGCTCATTTTCCTTCTTTTTAGCTCCATCCTTGGACACAATGTACTCCACTGAGCGCACAGCGTCTGTCATATTACGAAGAGAGTGAAGAATAAACTTATGATACTTATCAAAAAGCCACTTTCGAGTCATCATGTTGGGAACGGAGACAAAAATCACACCTTCCTCCTCTTTGATGATAGAGGTATCTTTGAACCACGTGGTGAGAGTTGGCTTTGAGATATTAAGCTCAACATCGAGAAGTACACCATTCCAAAGATTTTTTGTATCCATAGTTGACGGTTATTATATACTCACAAAAAAAATAAAGAACTTGTGAAAAGTTTATAACTATGTTGATAAGTTGTGGACAATGAAAATAATTGCCTTTTTCCTCAAGATGTTGTAAGTTGTATGCCATGTCTCAAACGTATCAGCCAAAAAAGCGCAAGCGAGCTAAGACTCACGGCT